>Ga0308160_10000588_pt1 | contig 66268 bp, 75 predicted proteins | sample PhyFR1_FD_201036 | JGI IMG/M metagenome (GOLD analysis project Ga0308160, IMG submission 201036) | Phyllosphere microbial communities from UC Gill Tract Community Farm, Albany, California, United States - DLSLF.R1 | ecosystem: Host-associated > Plants > Phyllosphere > Unclassified | place: USA... | reverse complement strand
CCGGTCGACATGGTTGATGGTCACGAGGCGCACGAACGAGAGGATGCGGATGACGAGCCAGCCCGCATCGAACTCCCACCACTTCATCGACAGCTTGGCCGACGCCGGGTTGGCGTGGTGGTTGTTGTGCAGTTCGGCGCCGCCGAAGATGATCCCGATCGGGAAGAAGTTGCGTGACCCTTCCTTGGTCTCGAAGTTACGGTAGCCCACCACGTGGAAGATCCCGTTGATGAAGCCCGAGGCCCAGAATGGCAGGATCGAAAACTGGAACAGCCAGATCAAAAAGCCGTTCGTCATGCCGAACACCAGCATCTCGAGCGCCAGGAACAGGAACGCGCCGCGGAAGCGGTGCTTCGTGTACAGGTGCGCATCCATCCAGTCTTCCTTGATGCCCACGCCGTAGGCCTTGATCAGGTCCGCGTTGCGCGCGGCCTTCCGGTACAGCAGCGTGCCCTTGGTCAGGATGGTCCACAGGCCGTGGATGTGCGGGCTGTGCGGGTCGTCGACCGTGTCGCACTTGGCGTGGTGCTTGCGGTGCACCGCCACCCAGGCCTTGGCGGTCACGCCGTAGGTCGTCAGCCAGATCCACAGGCGAAACAGGTGGCACAGCAGCGGGTGGAACGTGATTGCGCGGTGGCTGCGCGAACGGTGCAGATACAGTTCGCTGGCAAACACGGTCATGATGTATGACGCGGCCATGGTGAGCGCGACGCCCGTTGGGGTGAGCTGGATGAATCCTTCGAACACGTTGTTTCTCCCTGTTGTACACGGTCTGTGGACGTATTGACGTCCTGACGATGCGACAAGAATAACGTGCTACTACTGGTTTCTAACGGTTGAGAAGAGCGGTATTTCGGGGCCTGTTTGCATGACAAATGCGCCCCCTTCCACCGCGCTTCAGCCGATCATCCCGAGCGCCCTGACCTGCTTCACCCACTGCGGGTATTCGTTCATCAACAGGTCGTACAGCGTGGCGTCGGGATGCTCGTCGGGCGAGGCGACCGAGAAGAAGTCGGCGTTGTCGACCAGACGGCCATCGAGCTCGTCTAGCTTTTCGAGGAACGGGAAATCCGAGTCGGCGAAGCTGGCCAGCGCTTTCGCTTTGGACTTGCGCCCTTTGCCGATGCCCATGAACTGCCAGAAGATCGGCTCGCGGCTGGCCCAGCGCAGCTGACGTTCGGTCAGCGGCTTGTCGGATGTCGAGCCGTCGGTAACGAACATCACGTACACCGGCACGGCGGCCTTGGCGACGGCACGGCGTTCGCCGCCAGGCGCATCCGGAAAGTAGTGGCGGCGCACGGCTTCGATTGCGGCGCCGTAGCGGGTATCGCCTTCGAGCGGGTGGCGCGTGATGATGCCCTTGATGTAGTTCGGCCAGTTCGACAGCCCCATCGCCTCGCCCTGGTGGACGTTGCGGCCAAACAGGAACACGTCGATCTCGCCGTCGTCATCGAAGCGGCAGCCCAGCGCCAGGATGCGCTCGGCGAATTTCTGCACCAGACCCTTGCTGTACAAGGCGCTCATCGAACCGGAGATGTCGAGCACCAGGCAGACCTTGGCGCGGTGCTGCGCGAGCCCCGCTTTTTCGAGCGACACGGCGGCCGACTTGACCAGATTGACCAGCTGCGGCGCGGCCTGGGCCACGCGCTTTTCGAGGTCGACCGATGGTGTTGAAGGCGCCCGGGGCGCCTCCTCGGCCACTGCGCCGCCGAAGTGGCGCACCAGCGCATCCAGCCCGCCGTTGAAGCCCTGCCCCACGGCCATGAAGCGCCAGCCGCCGTCCTTGCGATACAGCTCGCCGAGCATGACGGCGCGCTCGCCGGCAAAGTCGCTGCCGCTGAACGTGAAGCGCGCGAACTCACCTTGCGGCCCAACCAGGCGCAGGTAGCCGGTCTGCAGTTGCGCCATCGTCGCTGCACCCTCGGTGCTGGCGACGATGCTGACGCGCTCGACCCAGCCAGGTAGCCGCGCGAGCTGAAAACGGAAACCCGCAGCATCCTGGCCGGCCGCATCCAGCACCACGCCGCCGCATGGCGTCGCGCTCTGGTTGAAGAAGGTCATGTAGCGTTCATCGGCCAGCTTGCCGCCGGCGTCCAGCGCAAAGCACGCAACATCGAGCACCAGGCCCTGGGCCGAGACGCCCGCCTGCAGCACGCCGTCTGGCGCCAGGGTGGACAGGGGCAGGCGCTGGCCCCGGGAGAGTGCTTGCATGATCGTGTCCCTGTCAAAAACAGTCGTTCAACTTGTCGTCAAAGCGGATTGGCAATGCGCGTGACCAGCACCGAGGCGATACGGCGTTCCAGTACCTCTTCGACTTCCATGCGCAGGCCGTCGATCTCGATGCCGTCGCCCACCAGCGGCAAGGTACCGAACCGTTCGAGCATCAGGCCGGCCAGCGACGTGTAGTCGTCGGTGTCGCCCACCAGCGCGTCCACCTCGAGCACCTGTTCCAGGTAGTGCAGATCGGCCGTGCCATCCACGCGCCAGCGCCCGCCGCCCAGGTCCTGCACCACGGGCTGCTCGTCTTCGTCCGGGAACTCGCCGGCGATGGCTTCGAGGATGTCGATCGGCGTGACCAGGCCCTGCAAGGTGCCGTATTCGTCGGCGATCAGGACCAGCTGGCCGTGCGAGCGCTTCAGGCGGTCCATCACTTTCAGCACGCCGCTCGCGTCGGGCACGATGATCGGCACGCGGATATGGTTCGCGTCGATCGCGCCCGACAACGCGAGGTCGGCAATCAGGTCCTTCGCGCGTGCGACGCCGATCACTTCATCGAGCTCGCCCCGGCACACCGGGAAGAAGCCGTGCGGCGTGGCCAGGAGCTGGGCACGGATCGTGTCGGCGTCGTCCTCGATATTGATCCACGAGATGTCCGAGCGGTTGGTCATGATCGAACGCACCGAGCGCTGCGACAGGCTCAGGACCCCGCTGACCATATTGCGCTCTTCGAGCTCGAAGGTCGGCTCGTCGGGCTTTTGCTTTTGCTGCTTGTTCGTGACCGTCTCCGGCTCGTCGCCCGGCTCGATCCCGCGCGTGCTGCCCAGCAGGCGCAGCACCGCGTCGGCAGTGCGGTCGCGCAGCGGGATGTGCGCATCCTGCTTGACGAAGTTACGGCGCGCCAGCTGGTTGAGCAGCTCGATCACCACCGAGAAGCCGATCGCCGCGTACAGGTAACCCTTGGGAATATGGAAGCCCAGGCCTTCGGCGATCAGCGACAGGCCGATCATCAAGAGGAAGCTCAGACACAGCACGACGACGGTCGGATGCGCGTTGACGAAGCGCGTGAGCGGCTTGGAGGCGAACAGCATGACGCCCATCGAGATCACGACGGCGGCCATCATGACGCCCAGCTCGTCGACCATGCCGACGGCCGTGATCACGGCGTCGAGCGAGAACACGGCGTCGAGTACGATGATCTGCGCGACGACGGCGGCGAAGCTGGCGTAGGCACGCTTGCCGGTGGCAACGTGCAGCTTGCCTTCGACGCGCTCGTGCAGCTCCATCGTGGCCTTGGCCAGCAAAAAGAAGCCGCCCACCAGCAAAATCAGGTCGCGCCCGGAGAACGTCAGCGGGCCCAGGACAATCAGGGGCGCGGTGAGTTTGACGAGCCAGGCGATGACGGTGAGCAGGCCAAGACGCATGATCATGGCAAGTGACAGGCCGACAAGGCGGGCTTTGTCACGCTGGTGCGGGGGGAGTTTGTCCGCCAGGATGGCGATGAAGATCAGGTTGTCGATGCCAAGGACGATCTCGAGCACGACAAGGGTGAACAAGCCGACCCAGATGTTTGGGTCAAAAAGCCATTCCATTAGGTGTGTTTGGTAGTGATTGGCCCGTCATTGTACGCGATCACGCTGTCAATCAACCAGATTCGGGGACCGCCGTTGTATTGGCGTCGCCCTTCAAAATGACTGGTCGGCGGCCGGTTTGACTGACAGCGCCGGCAGCAGCGGTTCGATCAACTGGCGGCGCAAAGTGGGCGCGAGCGGCGTGTCCGTCCCTACTTCGGCCGGCCAGTGGCGCGGCAGGTAGTGGCTGCCGAACAGGCGGTCCAGGCACGGCAGCGTGGACGCGTAGTTGCGGTTGATGTGCTCGTGCCGGCTGTGGTGCCAGTGATGAAAGGCCGGCGTCGTGACGAGCCATTCGAGCGGGCCGAAGCGCCAGCGCAGGTTGGCGTGGATAAAGAAGCCCCATACGGTGCCCAGCACGATCAGTGCGGCGGGCGCGGCGCTGCCGGCCGCCGTCGGGCTGGCCAGGCCCAGCAGATACAGCGGCACGATGCCGAACAGGCGCGTGATGACCATGTCGACGGGATGGCTGCGCGTGTTGGCCAGAAAATGCATGCGCTCGGTGCTGTGGTGCAGCGCGTGGAAGCGCCACAACCACGGCAGCTCGTGGCTGAGCCGGTGGCCCCAGTAGAAACCGGTCTCGGCGATCACGAAGGCCAGCACCATACGCACGGCGAGCGGCAAGCTGGCGATGGCTGTGAGCAAGGCGTCCGGCACCAGCCAGGCGGCCAGCGCGGCCAGCAGCGCCATCGGCGCGCTCAGCAGCACGATGGGCACCAGGCTGCTGAGGAAGTAATACGCGAGGTTGTGCCGCAACTCGCCGTTTGGCCCGTCGTGGCGCACGCCGAACCAGCGCTCCAGCGGCACGAACAGGGCCGTGAGCAGGATCAGCCAGACGCACAGGCGCAGTGCGGTGGCGGCGAAATCGGCGGGCAAAAAGTGCATGGTGATTTACAGGCGGGTAGCGGCAGACTTGCCTGCTGCTACCCGCCCGTATTTTTAGGCCTGTGCGTTGCGGCGACGGCGCGCCATGAAACCGATCAGGCCCAGGCCGCCGAGCAGCATGGTCCAGGTGGCTGGCTCGGGCACCTCGGCGTTCAGCGCGACGTTATCGAGCAGCATGAATGGCGGCGCGCCAGGCGCGGTGCCACGGGCCAGGAACGACAGCATTTCGCTCGCGCTGGTGGCGGTAAAGGCCATCGTGGCCGACTTCCAGCCGCTGAAGCCGTCATCCGGAATGCTCAGCTTGGTGCTGTTCTGGGTGGCCTTGCCAAAGCCGACTTGCCAGTAGTTGTCGTAGTTGGCGCCGACGAAGCCGGATTGCTGCGCCAGCGCGAAGTCAAAGCTCAGCAGGTACGAGGTGCCGATCGTCAGGCCGTTGATCAGCTGGGACAGTTGGCCTGGATAGTACTGCGAGTCGGACGCGAAGAAATTACCGCCGGTTGGCGAGGCGGTGAAGCCGTTTTTGGTGCCTTCGAGTCGCAGTGCCGACGTGGTCGTGGTGGCGGTGGCGCCATCCAGGACGAAGTTGTAGCCACCCGAGCCGCCGCTGCCTTCCTTGCTGGTCCAGCCGGTCAGCGTGGTGCCCTTGGCATCGACTGTCGTGCCGTTGATTTTCTTGTTGCCACCATTCGAGGTCAGCTCGAAATTGCCATTCTGGACCAGGATCGGGCCGGCATGGGCGATGCCCGCGCTGAAGGTGAGGAAGGTGGACAGCAACAGCAGGACTGACTTGATGCGCATGCGACGGAACTCCGGAATAAAAGCGAATGGACTGATTGGTGTGAGTAACGCCATCAGCCCATCTAGATGATATTGGGTAATTTTTATTGCACTGTAAATATTTTAGCAGAATCGTTCTTTATGGAAATTTGATGAATGCAATGCGCAGGAAAAAACAACAGACGGGGCTAAGCAACGCACGGATCGCGTGACATTCACCAGCACGCGTGCCCCGTCTGCAGCAGAGGCCAGGGTCAGGCACGGGAGGCGGGTCTTACCACGGCGAGTTCGGCATTGACCCGGACATTCCCAGCGCTCAAACCGCTTGGCTCGTAGGACGTGAAGACAAGATTCACGCCCGGACGGAAGATCAGGCAATGGGTCGAGCCACCAAAATGGAACATGCCAAGCTCGTCGCCCTTCTCGACGTGCTGTCCCGGCTGCACGGCGATGTCGCAGCTCGAGACTTCCGCCATCCCGACCGGCATCACGCACATCAGCCCGATATCCGGGTTGTCTGCCTCGATGAAGATCAGTGCGCGCGTGGCGACGGCTGTCAGGAACGCCTGCGAATTATTGGGCGCGACTTGATCGGCCCCGTTCGGGTCGAAGAAGCCTTGCTGCAGGTTCTCGAGGTAATAAGCCCCGTTGACCACATAGGCTTTCCTGATGGTGCCGCTGACCGGGCTGTGCCAGCGGTGATAGCTCAGTGCACTGAGAAATGCCTGGTACACCGTCGCACCGTCGCCACCCGCGAATTGTGGGGTGTACTCATCCCAGTTGAGCATGTTTTCCAGCGAGTAGCGCTGGTCCTTGAGCCAGAACGCGTCGGACAACGCCACGTTGCGGGTGATGGCGAGCGGACCTGATTCGCAAGCATTCACGATGATGCTATCGTCGCCAATGCTGCTGACCGGACGCACGCCGTCGCGGAACGTGCGGGTGAAAAAGTCGTCCCACGAGCGGAACCCATACCATGGGTCGGCCGGATTGCAGTTGAAGACCTGTGCGAAGGTGGCATCCGTGGTAATGGGGTTGGGTACCGGGCCGAACGCCGTCTGGGCAGCGTTCACCATCTCCGCCTGCACGACAGGGTTCAGCCACGCGAGCGCATCACTCGCGGGATCATCCTGCGTCAGCACGTAGCGCGATGCCTCGGTGCCCAGGAAGACCGACCAGTACTGCAGAATTTTCTTGAATTGCTGGTTGACCAGCGCGTTGGAGAACACGTCATACCCGAACGACGTGCCCATCGGCCAGTCGAGCAAGGCATTGATGGGAAAGCCGATCAGCCCTGCGGCACCCTGCGTGCCATTCGTTTCGCTCTGATAAGCCTCCGGAGCGGTACACATGATCGCATTGAGCAGCGCCAGGAAATCCTCGAAGTTCAGGGGCTCCGGCTGCCAGCCGAGCGGCGTGCTGCTCTCGAGGAAGTGCGCTTCGGCGAACATGCCCTGTACATTCGCGTACAGAACAGGATCGCCATACACCATCTGCCGGAATACCGCGATGGGCTCGACCAGTGGTTGTGGCGATGCCCTGACTTTCAGCCTGAGCTTTTGTATCCAGACCGCCGTATGCTGGGGGTTGTGGGGGAGCCAGCCACCGAGACGGGCATCGCTGACTTTGCTGATCGTGCGAACTGGTTTGGTCATGACCTGCTCCTTCATTCAATGGAGAAAAGTTGCTGCCGTGTGTGCATGCATCGGTTCAGAACGTGCCCCCCAGCGCGGTGCGCGCGTGGCGACGCTGCCAGAACGGCGAATCCGGCCAGCGCCGTTCCAGTCCGTAGAAATAATTGCGATTGGCCAGGTATTCGGTGAAACGCGACTGGACCGCGTGCTGGTAGCCGGTGTCCAGATCGCTTCCCGTCGCGAGCGCGTTGGCGATGGCGTGCGCCGCGGCGATGCCATCGGCCAGCGCCTTGTAGATGCCCTGGGCAGAGAGCGGATCGAAGCACGACGCGGCGTCGCCCACCGCAAGCCAGCGCGCGCCACAGACGCGGTCGAGCAAAAAGCTGGGGACCACCCGCGCCACCAGGCTCGCGGCGACGAAGCGCGCGCCGCCCAGGCAGGACGCAATCTGGCGCGTCGAGAATGCCGCGCGCAGCCACGCGCTCTCGCGGGCGAGGCTGGCGTCACGGATGGTCTCGGCATCGCTGGCAAACGCGACGGCCATGCGGCGGCCGGGAATCGCTGCCGCGTACCACCAGCCATCGCGCACGGCCTCGAGGAACGTCAGGCGCGAATGCACCGCAGCCGGAGGCAGGTCGAAAAAGCCATACACAAAGGTCAGGCGATCGAGCGCAATCTGGCGCGCGCCCGCGCGCCGCGCGAGGACCGACGAGCGGCCGGTGGCATCGACGACAAAGCGCGGCTGGCTGGCAGGATCGCCCGCCTCTTCTGCCAGCAGCGTCACGCCCGCGTGTTCGGCCTGGCGGCACAGGAACGCATCGAAGCGCCCGCGATCGAGGTGCCAGCCGCTTCCCTGCGGGTTGAGCAGATAGTCGTTGTAGCCCGGGGCTGCGCCGCCCCAGGTCGAGCAACTGCCCAGGCAGGGTTCATGGCCCTGTTCGAGGAACGCTTGCCAGAGGCCAAGCCGGTCGAGCAAGACCCTTGCATCGGGCGGGATCGATTCACCGATCGCCCCCTGCCCGGCGAATGGGTCACGCCGCCCCATCAGGTGCACGCCGTCGACACCGGCGCGCGCCAGCGCCAGTGCGCACGCCGCGCCCGCCGGGCCGCTGCCGTGGATGACGACTTGCGCGGCGCCGCTCAATGCACATTCCCCATGCCATGGATGCGCCCGGTCGGATGCTGCGCACGCCTGGCGCACGGGGTACCGAGCCGCAGCGTGAATGGCTTGTTACCGGGCACGGGACAACCAGCACGGATCCAGAGTTCGACGACATCGCGGCACGAGCCCGTGTTGGGCACCACGGCAGGCTGGCCGAAGGCGGCGCCCATCGGCCCCGTGGGCGCGATCAGCTCCATCAGGAAACGGCTGTTGGCAGGGTCGCCAGGTTTTACCAGCGCGTTCACGGGCGACGCCAGCGCCGTCATCAGCACGGGCGTGGACTGCCTGAACCACCAGTCGATGCTGTGGACGACGCCGTGTTCGTCGGCCATCCAGTTGACCGCGTGACCGGCGATGCCTTGCTGCACGGGCCGCAGCTGGTCGATGACGGCTGCCATCGCCCGGCTGGGTGATACCACAGGTGCAGGCGCGGGGGCGGGCTGGCCGAGCGCATTCGTGTAGTCCTGCCAGAGCTGGATCTCGCTGTCGGTGAAGACGCGGAACATCGGCCCGGTTTCAAAGCTCATCAGCTGCAGCATGCGGCTGTTGGCCCATTGCCCCGGAATCAGGTAACCGTGCTCGACCAGCGCATCGAGGAAGGCCGGCGGATTGGAGAACCAGTCATCGATCCGGCTGGGACCGACCATGTGGTTCTGGTGGTTCCGGCTGCCGAAGTCGGCCTTGTTCCCGATCATCGAGAGCATCTGCGCGCGCAGGTCGACCGGCGTCGTGACCAGGTTGAGCAGGTCATTGCCAAACGTGCCGATCGTCGAGAACGCGACGAACCCGTTCCAGATGCGCCGCCATGCCGCCTGCACTGCCGTGTCGTCGCCGGATGCACGCTGGTTCTGGAGGTACAGCATGATCGCGTCGCGCGCCCGCTGCCCGTGGCCGTTGACCGCGTTGTCGATGCCGATGTGCATGATGTAGAAATGCGGATCGAGCCCCGTGTAGGCCATCGAGTCACGTGTCTGCTTCATTTGCAAGGCTTCCCATTCCAGCATCAGCGTCATGCCGAGCAATTCCGGCAAATAGGACTGCGTGAACTCGGAAATGGCGAGCTGGAACGCCGGCACGGTGAACGCGCTGTCGAGAAACTGCGGATCGAACGCAAATTCGCGCGTGTTGATCGGCTGCGGGTAATAGCCGATCGAGTGGCAGAGATCGCGGTAGATATTGCAGTGGTTCATCGAGACAACGCCGTCGCCACGCTCATCCATCGACACCGAAAACAACAGGGATGTCACTTCGTCCATCGGCCCGACGCCGCCGATATTGCGCAGCCAGGCGCCGTCGATCAGGTTGAATGGCGCCCACTGGATCGTGTAGGTGCACATCTGGTCGTAGGTCGTGAACTGCCCATCCTGCGCCGGATCGAAGTCCGCGGCTTCGTCAACCAGTTGCTGGTAAATCCGCTCGAGCCGGTCGGTGAATGCCTGTTCGGTGTAGCGGAAGAAGGCGCGGTCTTCGGGCGAGGCGGGATTGTTCGAGAAATCCTGCGCCCATTTGAGCCAGGCATCGACATAGATGCGCGCACTGTCGCGCACCTCGGGATACGTGTCGACATTCTGCAGCTTGAAATACAGGTCGCGTGGATGGAGGCCGCGTGTCGGATCTTCATTGACGCTGGTGGCAGTATTGGGGAACTGCGCCACGCGCTGGCGGTCGGTGTCGACCAGCTGGCTCTGGACTTCCAGGTACCAGCTGGCCGGCAGGGCAGCAGGCAGCACCACTTTCCCGTCTGCCCGTGGCTCACGGTCCGCAGGCGCCGGCACCTGCGTCGCCTGCATGACGATGCCGATGCGGCTCCAGTTCATCAGCATGTCCCGGCGCACCTGGTAGCGGCCCCAGTTCTCAGCATAAGGGGATTGCGTGCCCTGCCCCCGCACCGACCAGCGCTGCTGGCCCAGTTGCCAGAATTCGTTCCAGGTCGACGTGTCCGCATCTGGCGATGCGTCCGGCGCATCATCCGAACCCCAGAACACGTCGCCGTCGGTGTAGACCGCCACGGGCCGCTGGGCCGGCCAGGACCAGAACAGCGTGCGGTTGCCCGCCGGATTGGGCGACGGCGGATGCGTGGCGCAGCTGTTGTAGTCGGTATGCCAGGGCACCGCCATGAACTTTCCCAGGTCCCCCGGTTCCAGGCCATCCGCCTCGGCATGGCGCGGCACGTAACCCGCTGTCAGCAAGGGCACGCCCGCCGGACGCGTGCCGGCATACGCGAGCGGCTTGGCGCGCAGCCGGAACGGGCCTGCGACCGACCATGGCAACTGGTAAATGGCGGCTTCGCGCATCACGAAGGTCAGGTCGATGCCGGGGCTGAAACGGCCACCGAGGCAGTTCACGAAGGTGGCCTTGTCGAGCAGTTCGCCCGGCCCCAGTGCCGGACCGGCGCCAGCCAGGTAATTGGTCTTGCCGGCATTCCACCGTTCGAGGAAGAAGTACTGCGTCTTGCGCAGGGTCAGGAAGGACTCGCCGGCATCGCCCAGGTGCGCCGGCATCAGGGCGATATTGTCCTGCTGCGCCGGATCGTACGGGCTGCGGAAGATCGCCTTGATGCCTGCCAGAGGTGTGGTGGCGGGATCGTCGGCGGCCGAGATGGCAGACAGGGCCGCATGGGCCGATATCGCCCGCTGGCTGAGGTTGACCACCCATTGCTGCATGGCAGCGCTGGCGAAGATCGGCTGGATCTGGTCGTCGAACGTGGGCCGGTAGCCGGGCTGGAAGCCGCCCTTGTCCTCGTCATACATGGCCGGTGCGAGCTTCTGGGTGCGCACCCAGGTGTCGTAGATGTCATCCCACAGCGAGACGACATTCAGGATCTGCGGCGCGAACGCGGGGTCGGTGGCGGTCACCCAGGCGCCCTGCACTGCCGCGCGGCTGCCATCGTCGAACACGAGGTGCGCCGAGACGGGCCCGTCCCCCGTGTCGTCGAACCACTGGTCATTGTTGACATCGTCGTTCAGCGTCGGCGCCTGGCTGTCGAGATGCCAGCCGGCCGCCTTGCCGTAACCGCCCAGCACCAGCAGCCGGCCCCTGGCGTCGGTCAGCAGTTCGCCGAGCGTGTCGATCGCCCCGCTGGGCGCGTCCATCTGCGCGAACGAATCATCGGGGAACGACTTCGGATACTGCGGCAGTGCGACGATGATGCCCTGGGTGTCGACATGCTGCGCCAGGGTTGGCTTGTCGAACCGCACGGCGGGCGCGTCGGCGCCCGAAATGACGCGCGGGCCCGGATCGATCGTCAGCTGGAACACGCGCTTCGGATCGTTCATCAGCCCGATGCGGCGCGCCACGGGGGGCTGTGGCGCATCGGCATGCTCGAGACTGGCATTGCGCATCGGCGGCAAATGGCCATCGCCATAGCTGGCGATACCCTGGCGCCCTTTCTCTGTGAGGACGAAGCAATTGGCTTTCTTGTTGGCGAGATGGACCGTCCAGAGGATGTCCGTGACCGTCCGCGCGCCCACCTTGCTGCCGATGACGACTTCGACGCCATCGCCCCGTGGCCAGGTGATGTTGTCGGCGTCCGGATAGACGAAGACCCGGAACCTGGCCGCCTGGCGCTTGAGCGCCCCGGCGGCGTCGCGCACATCGGCACTGGTGACGACGTCATTCTCGGTCCCTGCCCGGATCGGCAAGCCGCCGCTGGGCGTGCTGCCGCCAAGCCCCGCACCCGCCATCGTCTCGGGCGCGATCACGTAATCGACACTGTTACCCGCGCGGGCGATGCCCACGACAGGATGGACGCGGAACTGTTCCATGATGATTCCGATCAATTTAATGAGTTAGGGGGTAGGTCAGTGAGGTCGGTCATGAGCCCGTTGCGGATGGCACGGGCCAGCGCCAGCCCCTCGGCGATGGTGCCCGCGCAGTAGGCACGTGCGATGGCGGCATGCTCGCCCCGCCCTGCGGCATCACCGCCAGCCAGCAGGCTGCGCAGGGCGCGTTGCTGCGCGATGAGCCGTGTCTGATATGCCAGCCACAACGACGCCACATGTCCGGTGCAGCCAGCTGCCTGCGCCAGCGTGTACAGCCCGCGGTAGGTCCAGTAGGCCGAGTCGGTGCCGTAGTGGTCGGTGCCACGCGCATAGGCTTCCGGGATGTGCTCCAGCCCGCTAAAGAACGGCAGGTAAGGCGCGCACAGCGGCGTGCCGACGCATTGCCAGATCAGCGTGCGTAGTCCGTCCGGCATCGCGTCATCCAGGACGATCACATGACTTTCCGCCGTCTTGCTCCAGCCAATGGGCCGCTGGCCGATCCCTTCCAGTGCGGTGCCCTCGTAGCCGGCGCGCAGTACCTGCATCAGATCGCCGGGGCCGATCGGGCGGTCCGGGGCCAGGAACAGCGGATACTGCAGCTGGCGTACCGGCTGCGCGAGCGATGGCGTCAGCAGCAGCTGGGCCAGCCAGATGCGGTCCACGTCATAGTGCTGGCCCAGTTCGCCAAACGCGGCGGCGAAATCGAAACAGTGCGGGTCGGCATTGGCCAGCAGCCAATGGTCGCGCACGAACGCCAGCAAGCCCTCCGAATGGCGCACGTTGGCGGTATCGTCCAGGTCGACGCCATGCACCCGCAGCGCGTTGGCCACGGCAATGTAAGCGCCGGCCGGCACCCGTACGGCAATCCAGTGATGGCCGCTGCCGATCTCGACGTACCAGGTGTCCGATGGATCGGCCAGGAACAAGCCGTTGGACTCGCTGGCGCCCACCGTCTGCATATACCCGGCCAACAAATCGAGCGCATGGGACGCAGAACGCGCCTGGGGCAGCAGCAAGGTCGGCAAGATGTTCTCGGCCAGGCCGGCGCCCTCCCCGGTAGCGGCGTCGCCGACGAAGGGGTCGGCCGCCTGCGCAGCCGGGTTGGTGGTCATCGAATTGGTGGCGGAGATCGCGAAGTCGCGACTGTTGACCCCGCGCTCTTCGAACAGGAAGCGGTTGCCGATGGCCGCGATGGCTTCGCCCGCCGCACTGGCGTCGGGCATGCCGGTGTACGCAAAACCGGTGGCCGGCACCGGCACCCTCATGCCGTTGCCCAAGGTCCAGATACCATTGGCCACCGAGTTCGAAAAGGCCAGCCATTCAGGCTGCGCGCGCCTGATCATGGCCTTGTTCCAGTTGGCGCGTTCACAATCCTCGTTGCGCGCCACCAGCAGACTGCCGTCGCTACTGGCGTCGCGCCCTACTGCGATACTGGTACACATGCTGCCCTCCCGGTTATGTCACACATGCGTCAAGAGAGCACGCTGGCGATGCATGGCGCCAGCGCCGCGATGGGATCACGACGGCCTTATGGTGCGGCCGGGGCCTGCGCCTTGAGCCAGTTGTCGACCACGTCGCGCGGCACCCCGCGGGTGCGGCAATGCATCGCATCGGTGCCCAGCCACGGGAACGCCGGCTTGCCTGCAATACCGATGACCTGGTAGCCGGGCAGCGCTTCCCTGTAGGTCGTCAACGCCTGCTGGTCGAACTGCTCATGCCCAGGGCCGGCCAGCGGCACGTACACACACTGGTTGAGGATCAGGCTATTGGTATAGGCGGCCGTCGTGGCGCCGTTGTCGGGCCCCGGGATGTACATGTCCTGCACCATGGTGCGATAGACCCGGAAACCGTCATCGGCAAACGACTGCGCGATCCGGTCGAACGCCTGGTTGGTGGCCGCATCCTGCGACTGTGCGATCAACACCTTGTCGTCGGCCAGGAACTTGCCCCAGCAATCGACGTGGCCGATGTAGGTGCCAGTGGGATCGGACAGCACGTGGTACGACGTGATGCCCATGAAGCGATTGAGTTGCTGCAGGATGTAGTCCAGCCGCCGCTCGAGCACCGCCGGCGAGGGGTTCGTGTTGTCTGCCTCATCCCTGGTGGGCAGTTCGTTCTGGGTTGCCACCAGATACGACGACGCGATCTTGTTCTGGCCGGTCACCATGTAGTTGCCGCCCACATCGAGCAGGCCGGTGAAGTACCAGTCGTGCACGGGCAGCGGCGCCAGCGTACGCGGGTTCTGTTTCTGGTTGCCCCAGCTGGCCTTGTTCCACGCCCGGATGGGGGCATTCAGGAAGTCGGAAAAGGCAATCGCGGCATAGTCGTCATTCGGGCGGAAAATGCCGAGGCCAAGATGCGGATCGACACTTTCGGCCCCGTCCACCAGGCCGACGCTGCCACCGCCCAGCGTCGTGTAGGTGTGCTTGGCAATCGCATAGGCGCCGGTGACATTGTTGCGCATCCACCAGGGACCGAAGTCGCGCGTCCAGAAGGTGTCGGTGTCCCACGGCACCAGGTGCAGATGGGTCGGGTAGTAGGTCAGCTGCAGGCGCCCGGCTTCTGCGGCAAGGCTCGCGTCGATCACCGGCTTCATCGCGACGTCATCGCACAACACGAAAATATGCACCGGATTGCCCGTGTCGTTCTGCTGCATCCGGACGATGAGCTCATCCGGTATGCCGAACGCACGCGGCCCTGACGGCGTCAGTTGCGCGCGCGTCGTCGGCGGCGCCTGCACCCCGGGATATGCGATCAGTACGCCGCCCATCGGGGCGTACTCGGGAATGGCGCTGACCGGCTGCGGCGTGTCATCACGGTAGATTTGGCTGGCCGGCGGTGGTGCCGTGCCGACCTGGGACTGGAACGCCATGGCCAGTTGCCGGGGCGTAGGACGCTTCGGGCGGGTCAGATGAATGGACTTCGTCAGATCAGGGGACATTGTGTTCTCCAGGGGTTGGATCAAGCACCGATTTTTCTTAGCGCACACCACCAAAGCAGCGCTGCAGGATTGCATTAATAACACTTTTTAATTTGAAATAAAGACATGCTGACGGCTCACAAGCTCACTGTTTGAGCAAGCTCAACAAAGGTGAAAAAGATTGCCAAAGCGACGCAACGGGGGCCGTTGTCGAATGGGATGTGCGGCTGTTGAAAGGCCAGGTTGTTCCGCGTTCGTGAAGTCACGCACGGACTCGACGCGCCTTGGCCGCGCATCCTGAGGTTTTCAGGAGATACCCATGTCAGATAATCTTTCGAACCGCGGCAACCCCGACCGCAACCTGATCAGTCTCACGGAAGCCCACGAGGTCCGCTATTGGACTGAAGCACTGGGCATCAGTAAAGAAGAGCTGGAGCGCGTGGTTGGCCAGGTGGGCAACAGTGCAGCCAAGGTGCGCGAGCACTTGAACAAGTAATGCCGCGCTTACTCGAGCAAGACAACACGCCGGTCTGGTTCATTACGGGCTGTTCAACCGGCCTGGGCCGGGCTCTGGCTGAACTGATCGTTCAGCGCGGTTGGCGCGTGGTGGTTACCGCGCGCGACAAGGACGCCATCGCAGACATCGAGCGCAGTGCACCGGATCGCGTGCTTGCACTGTCGCTGGATGTCACGCGCCCTGACGACATTGCTGCAGCCGTCGCTGCGACGCGCGAACGATTCGGACGCATCGATGTCCTGGTCAACAACGCCGGCTATGGTTATCAAAGCACCGTCGAAGAAGGTGACGAGGCAGAAATTCGTGCGCAGTTCGACACGAACGTCTTCGGCCTGTTTGCGATGACGCGGGCGGTACTTCCGTTGATGCGCGAACAGCGCAAGGGCAACATCCTCAACATCACGTCGGTCGCTGGCCTCATCGGTTATCCGGGGTCGGGCTACTACGCCGCTTCGAAGCATGCGGTCGAGGGCTGGTCGGACGCGCTGCACGCCGAAGTGCTTCCGCTGGGGATCGGCGTGACGTGCGTCGAGCCTGGCCCGTTTCGCACGGATTGGGCGGGCCGCTCTCTGCGCCAGACGACGAGCCGGATTGCCGACTACGCCGAGACGGCGGCAAAGCGCCTGGCCGTCACCAAAGAAACCAGCGGCGCGCAAGCCGGTGACCCGGTCAGGGCCGCGCAGGCCATGGTCACCATTGCGAATGGTGCCGACGCGCCACGGCATCTTGTGCTCGGCGCCTGGGGCTTCGACGCCGTTGTTGAAAGGTTGGAGCAACGTGTCCGCGACATCTCGCTGCAACGTGATCTGAGTCTGTCTGCCGACTTTGATGACGGGGCATGACCCTTTTTAATTGACGAGCAACGTTCTCATGTCTCGTTTTGGAGAATTGAATGAAACCCTATGTTATTTGCCACATGATGTCATCCATCGACGGCCACGCGCTGACCGATGGCTGGGATCGGCCCTTCAAGAAAGCCGCAGGCGAGCTGTATGAAAAGCTCGCCGCAACGTTTGAATTCGATGGCTGGATTTGCGGCCGCACGACCATGGAAGAAATCGCGCATGGCGAAGGTTATCCAAAAGGGTTGGCAAAGGAGCCGATTCCGCGCACGCCCTATTTCGCCAGGCGTGACGCGAAAACCTACGCCATTGCCATCGATGGTCACGGCAAGGTTGCCTGGAAGAGCAATGAGGCACTCGGCTCGCACGTGGTCGCGGCGCTGACGGAAGCCGTGTCGGACGACTATCTGGCCTATCTGCAGTCGATCGAAGTCTCGTATTTTTTCGCAGGCAAAACCGACATCGATCTGGCGCAGGTCGTGCAGACCCTGGCCGATGAGCTGGGCACGAAGCGACTGATCGTCGAAGGCGGCCCACACGTCAGCGGCTCCTTCGTCAATGCCGGCCTGTTCGATGAAGTCAGCGTGTTGATACTGCCGCTGATCGACGGGCGTGGCCATCATCCGGCGTCGTTTGAAATTGCCGACGAGGCCTGGAAGCAGCCGAGTTACCTGCAACTCGATTCGGCCGAGGTTCAGGACGGTGGCGGCGTGTGGCTGCGTTACAAGCGGTCGTGATGCGTCTGTAGACCATCAGGGCTGGCCAGGAATCATGTGCGCTTCTTGCGAAGTCGCTTGCCCAGAGCGATTCCTGGCTTCTCGACGTAGTGGTATGCCAGGCCAGAAAGCGCCAGAGTGACCAGCGCCAGCACCGCAACAAACATCCAGTACATTGGCACGGACATGTCAGCCGCGACATCTTTGCCGACAATGAAATTTATCGCCACAAACAGCACGATGCCGTGGATTAAATAGATTCCATAGGCGAGTTCGCCGAGCCTGTGAGACGTAAGTAACGAGAACAGGCCGAACATATCGGCACCGCCGGCAATCAGGCAAAAGGCGGCGATCAGCGCGATACACGGCGCAATCTTCAGCAGATTGTCGAATTGAAGGGCTGCAGCAAAGCAAAGCAGCACCAATACCGATGCGATCTTTTTTTCACAGAATCGCGTAAATCTGGGATCACGAACCAGATACGCGGCCAGGATGCCACCTACAAATACGGCTGCGAATCGAATGTTCAATCCGATCCGCCAGCCGATCATTAGCGCTGCGGCCGAGACCAGCAGCAAGAGCCAACGCGGACGTTGCCCCACGGCCAGCGAAATCAATGGCAGGGCCAGATAAAAACACCACTCGTAGCGGAGCGACCACGTCACGCCAGCCATGATGAGCCAGGAATCGGTGTGGCCGTTGAGTGGGGCTGCAGTAGGAATGGTGAATAACAACCACTTGGCGACGGCGAGGAAAATCGCCTGCGGGCTGTCGACGACGCGCCAGTCTGACAGATAGGCAACAGTTAAAAATACAAATACCAGGACCACATAATAAAGCGGCGCAATACGGAAAAAACGGCCGATGAAAAATGCTTTCCAGTCAAACCTGCGCTCTCGCGCATTCAGTAGCTTGTCATAGAATAAAAAACTCGTGATCATGAAAAACATGAGAACGCTGGCCTGACCGAGGGGGCCGTACAGATTTGGCCGAGGCACATCCCATTTTCCCGTCTGGACTAATACGAACCACATGCACGCATGGTGCAACATCACGAAGAGTGCGAGATAGCCACGTAAGCCATTGATCGTGCCAAACCGCATCGGCGGAGGACTTTTGCCTTCAAATACAAACGTGATTTTGATCGCCAAGCATGCCAACAGCGTTAACGCCACGGCGAAGACAGGATTAGAAATATTCATATGGTTGGCGAAGGTAGTTTCCTTGCAATGGGGGAAACGAACGTGACGGAACATTTCACAGAGCGCACCTGCACGCCAAGGAAGCGATCATTCTGGAGTACGCCAGCAGTCTGCTTGCGCAAGCCGACAGGAATGGACCAAGCTTGCATGGTATATGCCGACGCCATAGTAAAACGGGCAAAAAAAAATCCTCCATATCTGGAGGATTTTTTTTCGTCAATCACGGACTTTTGTTCTGGCGGAGAGAGGGTCCGCCTTCACAGTGTCCGTCGACGTTCGGAATGATCCTTTATGTCATTGATTTACATGGCTTTTTAGGTTCCACATTGTTCGCATTAGTTCGTTAGTATACGCTAAAATCCACGCATCGCATGTGGGTACAAACGGGGGTAGGCTTTGGCAAGGACTGTTGAAAAGTTGAGCGCGGCGGCCGTATCGCGCCTGAAGGAGCCCGGCTATTACGGCGACGGCGCCGGCCTGTACCTGCAAATCTCAAAGTCCGGGACCAAGAGCTGGATCTTCCGCTTTACCCTGGCCACCAAGCAGCGCGAGATGGGACTTGGCGCGCTGCATACCGTCACGCTGGCCGAGGCACGGGACAAAGCCAAGTCATGTCGAGCCGACCTTCTTGCAGGCATTGATCCACTAGAGGCTCGGAACGCGCTAAAACTCGGCGCGGCCGTCGACCGAGCGAGGACCGTGACCTTTGACCACTGCGCTGCCGAGTATATCAAAGCTCACCGCGGCGGCTGGAAAAGTCAGAAGCATGCCGCGCAGTGGGAGAGCACCATCGCGACCTACGCGAGTCCGCTGATCGGATCGCTGCCGGTGGCCGCGATCGACACCGCACTGTGCGTGAAGGTGCTGCAGCCGATCTGGCATGAGAAGACCGAAACCGCGACCAGGCTGCGCAGCAGGATTGAGAACATCTTGGCGTGGGCGACCGTGAGCAAGTTCCGCACCGGTGAGAACCCGGCACGCTGGCGCGGGCACCTGGACAACCTGCTGGCCGATCCGACGAAGGTTGCGAAAGTGGCGCACCACGCTGCCCTCCCCTGGCAGGAAATCGGCGAGTTCATGAGCGAGCTGCGGCCGCGCGCCGGGAGTGCTGCGCGCGCGGTCGAGTTCGGGATATTGACAGCGGCGCGATCGGGTGAGATCCGGGGCGCTCGCTGGGAGGAGATGGACTTGGACGCGGCAATATGGACGGTGCCGGCCGTGCGCATGAAGGGTGGGAAAGAGCACCGAGTGCCGCTGTCCGGCCCCGCCCTGGCCCTGCTGCGCGCGCAGCCGCACGTGGGCGACATCGTGTTCACCGGGATGAAGTTCGACAAGGAACTGTCGGACATGAGTTTGACGGCGGTGCTGCGCCGGATGGGCCGGGGCGAGATCACCATGCACGGCTTCCGGTCGACGTTCCGCGACTGGTGCTCGGAGTCGGTGGGCAACACGTTCCCGCGGGAGGTGTGCGAGCACGCGCTGGCTCACAGCCTGCCCGACAAGGTCGAGGCCGCCTACCGTCGAGGCGACCTGATCGAGAAACGCAAGGTGCTGATGCAGGTGTGGGCCGACTATTGTGCAGCGCCAGCCGTGAGCGCGTCGGTGGCGCCGTTGCGCCGCAGTAAAGCTGCTGTCTAACTGGAGGGAATTATGGGCAACGAGATTTACGACGACCTGGACGAGCTGCCGGCAGCGCCGCGGGTCGACATTCCGGCAGCCGACCTGGTGCTGCTGGAGCAGGCGGCGCGCGCGATCGGCGCCGTGCGCGTCGAGGTGGTCGATGGCGAGGGCTACATCAATCTCCACTTCTCCGATGGCTCGGTCGTGCACAGCTGGAACTCGCTCATGTTCAGTGGTGATGCCTTCGAGCTGGCGGTGAAGTTGAATATGCATGTGTGCCGGTTCGACACAATGACGACTGCCCACCCCCTGCTCGCCACCTGGGCATGCAGCGAACGAGATGATGGCGACGCTCTCGCCGCCACCCGCCGTGCCGTCACCCGTGCTGCGGCCGAACTCGGGACTTAACACCCGATTGACATTGATCGGTTCGCGCCGCGCTGGGCCGCGCATCATCGGGGCATGAACAATCGAACCGACACGATGACCGAAGCTAGGGTCGACCAGGCCGTAGTGCTGGGCCCGGCCGCCGGCGCCAGAGCGCTGCGCGAGATCGGGCTGCCCCTCGCGCTGGCCCTTCGCGTTCTACTGCACCCAGCGCGGCGGCGCCCTACTTCGGCCAGGCCAGCACCGTCATCGCGTGGCGTGCCGCGCACGTAGCGTACTGGTGCAGCAGCTCGATCGACCAGGCCTGCCACGCATCGTAGTCGTCGGCGCCGGGCCGCTCGACTGCCGGGCACGGCGCGGCCAGTGCGCTATCGAGGGATGCTTTTGTTGGCGGCGTCGATTGCGGCGTCAAGGTTTTGCACCCGGCCAGCATCAGGACGGCAATCGACAGGCAAAGGGCGGTTGGTACGCGCATTGTGCAGCTCCTTGGTCAGCGCCGACATGCGCGGCGCCAGGGTGGATCGAATGTCGGCGAACTCGGTCGCCGCCTTGGTGATGATCGCGGCGTCGGCCTGCAGCGTGGTCAGCGCCAGCTCCGACTGGCTGCGCATGGTTTCCGCGTGCGCGCGCTGCAGCTCGGCGATCTCGGCGTCGTGCCGCCAGCCGTTCGTGAACCAGCCGGCGGCACCGGCCAGCATCATTGCCAGCAGCAGGCCCAGGCCGGCCGCCAGCGCGCGGTACTGGACCGGGATCATGACAATCCCTTCAAGCACAGCTCGCGCTCGGCCTGGCGCCGGCGCGTGAGGCCGCGCACCTCCTCGAGCACCTTGCGCATGACGACCTTGCCGCGCGCATCCTTGACCGGCTTGCCATCCTCACCGATGACCGGCCGCAGGACAGTGATCTTGTTCCAGGCCATCAGCGCGTTGCAGGCGCCGACCATGTCGCCGGCGTTCGTGCGCCGCGCCATGGTCGACCCGCAGAAGCCGCTCACGCCGATGTTGTAGGCGATGTCTACGAAGGCCACCTTCTGGCCATCGGTCAGGCGCGCCAACGGGACGCACATTGCAATGCCGGCGGCGTGCCGCTCGAGGTCGCGGTCGAGCTGGGCGCGGCACTGCGCGGGCGTGTACGTCTTGCCCCAGGCCGCGTTCTCTGTCGCGCCGGTGCAATACGTGAGCACGCCGGCGATGTCGCGGTATGTGGAGAGCTCCGTGCCTTCGAACGCGGGCGTAAAGCTGAGCAGTCCTGCCGCGGCCATGGCGCCGACCAGCGCGACCAGGCCGCGCCGCTGGGTAGGTGCGCTCTTAACCATTGCCGGTCAGCGCCGGTTGTGCCACGACGCGCGCGATCGCCGCGCCGAGCGAGGTCAGGCCGGCGGCCACCACCAGGATGGGCGCGGTGCCGCTGGCGTACAGGTGCATGCCGGCTTCGACGGCCGAGGCAATGGCGGCCAGCAGCGCGAAGCGTACCGACCAGAGTTTCGGGAATTGCGCGCGTGCGTCTTCGATGAAGTTCATGGTTTTTCCTGTATTGGCAAATGGGGTTTGGCTTCCGGGGCCTGCAGCTGCGCGAGGAATTGCGCCAGGCGCACTTCCCGCTCGTGACACTCGAGCTCGGCCAGCCGGTTCTCGCGCGAGTTGCGCTGGTGCGTGTACCAGGCGTTCAGCAGGAACGTCAGCAGCGCGGTGAGGATGCCGACGATGACGCCGACCTGCGTCAGGGTCAGGGAGGTGGCGACCGTGACTGCGGCGCCGGCGTAGCTGCCGACTTCCGGCGGGGTGGTCTTGCTGATGCTCATTGCTGCCTTTCGATGGGACGAAAAAAAACCCACCGAGGCGGGCTGTGTCTTGCGGGTTGCGGTCGGGCCCGGGTGGGCCGCGAGGATTACAGCCGTGCAGCGGTGATGAACAGTTCGTCGAGCGCGTCGTCGTCCAGGCCCAGCGCGGCGCCCATCATCACGACGAGCGGACTGTTGCGGGCAACGACGCTCGAATAGTCCCACTCGATGCGCGCGGCCTCGCGATCAGGACTCGGCAACGATTCAATCGCGGCGTCTACCTGGCCCAGCACGCCGCGCGCCAGCAGCGCCAGGCGGGCTTGGCGCATACTCACCTCTTGCGGCACTGGCAGCTTGTCTCCTTCGTCGATCACCGCTTGTTCCTCGGGCGTGGCCGCGCGCACCGTCCATTGCTGGGCCCATGCGCCATCAACCTGCTCAATGACGCCCGGCTCGACGATCTCGCCAGGCTGCGCGCCCGGCCGCTCGCTGCGCAGCGGGAATACGCCCGCCTCGGCCAGCGCAGCGTCGGTGATCACGCTCTCGAAGATGACGCTCTCCGATGCCCACAGCGCGTTGCGGATCTCGCCGTGCAGTGTAAATACTTGATTAGTGGATGGCTGGTAGTACATGCGAATCCTTTAAATGTCCTGCGTATTTGTCGATGGGTAGGCCCGACCGGAACCCCAGATGATTCGGCAAGCACCGCCTGCGCCTGGCGTGGTCGTCGTGCTCGCGCCGCGACCTGGCGCGCCGCCACCGTATAGCCCCGGGTCGGTTTGAGTGGCTCCCACAATGCCACCCGAGCCCGGCCCGCCAGCTGTTGGCGGAGGCCCATTCACGCCTGCTGCGCCACTTGCGCCCTCGCCGAAAATTCCTACGCCTCCACCGGCAGCGCCGGCATTCGAGTTGGTGCCACGGCCACCAGCACCGCCGCCACCACCGGCGCCAGGCTCGCTCGGGGTGTATGCCCTTCCACCATCGCCTGAATAGCCGCCCGCGCCACCGCCGCCGCCGCCTTCTACTTGGTTCGATCCCTTCGAGCCGCCGCTGCCGCCATTGCCCCCGCCGATGTTCCCGTCAAGCGTCGACCCATCACCGCCCGCCCCCGCGAAGTTCCAGCCCGCCACACCACCAGTCGCCTGGAGAAGAATGGTCGACCCACGGCTGATGGTTGTGACGCCGCCGTTTGCACCGGCAACACCAGCACCGACGGTAATGGTCAAAGTTTCACCAGGCGTAACAGGGATCTTCTTTGCGTACCGCAGGCCCCCGCCTCCGCCGCCGGCACCGCCGACCGAAGAGTCGTACCTGCGAGCGCCACCACCAGCGGCCACGCACAGTGGGCTAATCGAAAAGACGAGTGCGGGAACGATCCACGAATAGGTTCCCGGGATAGTCCAGGCCACCTGTCCAGACGGAGCCTGGATTGCCCCGAACATGATTTTGAAAATGGTATCGTCCATATCAGCTCAGTTGTCGTAGGGGTCGGTGGCCACCATGCGCCAGCGTGTTGCGCCCTTGTTCGTCGTGACGAACAGCAGCAGGTAGGTCTTCCCAGCGACGAAGGAATAGACCACGTTGTTGACGGTCTTGACCGTGCTCGGCAGCGTCAGCGTGCCGCCCGTGTAGGTCAGTTCGATGCCGAAGCTGAAGCCGTTGGTCGGGCAGTTCGCGAACACCCACGTCTCGCTCGCCGACATCGCGCGCGTGAAGAAGTTGGTGGTCGACAGGTCGAAGGTCGCGGACGCGGCAGCGCGCGGCGTGAAAGAGCCGGTACCGAACTGCGGCATCCACTGGCCTGCCGTGTCGTTCGCTGGGTCGACCGTACCGGCGCCGGCCACCTGACGGCGGTACGGCTGGAAATTCACCTGACTGATAGCCACGCTGTTTTTTGCGTAGGTCGTGCCGCTCACCCATGGCTGCGCGCCGGCCGCTGCGAGCGCTGCAATCTTCGCCGCCTCGGCACTTTGCGACGCCTGCTCGGCAGCAGTTGCACGGGCATTCACATCGGCGGCCGTATCGTTTGCCTGGGTGGCAAATGCGTTGAGCTCGACCGGGAGGCCGCGCTGCGCCAGCACCGAGGCCGCGGCCACCTGCGCGAATTCGGTTCGCGCGTGGACTGCAGGATCCGGCGCCGGCGGCAAGGCGGTGATGCGTTGCGAAATGGTCATACAAGTCCTTTAAATTCAATTCGGGCGGTCCGTCCGTTGCCACTCTTGGGGACGTCCCATTGGCCCAGGAAACCGTAGCCGATACCCATTGCGTAGGCGTCGCCGACGATGACGCCGATCTCGGTGTCGGTGAATTGCCGAAGGACGCGATACGCTTCGTCTTCGCGGCCGGCAGGAATCATCACGTCGAAATTCATGCGCGGCGCGTTGTACCGCTTGACCATCTCGATGTTTCCAAAAGTGTCAGCGTTCGACGTCGAGTAGCTCAGCACGCCAGCACTGAAGCTGGCCGTTACCTTGCCAATCACCAGCGGCTTTCCGACCAGGCAGGCGCCGATCTTCGCCTCTCCTGGCCCGTTGTCGATCGCCACGGTGAGCGTCGCGGATGGGTACGGGGGAATGTCAGTGAACACTGCATCGCCGGCGCGGATTGGCTCTTCGTAGTAGAAGTCGTACCAGTTATCGACCTCGTGCCTGACCAGGCTCTGCGTCTTGACATACCCGCTCTCGGACTGGCTCACCGTGACAGATGCGCCTTCCATGTTGAGCAGCATGAGCGTGCCCGCCACCACTCCAGGCTTCACCGAGAAGGCGAGCAAGCCCGGCGCCGTGGTCTGACTATTCACCGCCTTGTCGAAGACCTTCCAGCGGTTCGTCGCACCAAGGCGCAGCCACTTCAGCTTTTCCGTCAGAACTGCCGTGTTCCCGTCGGCCAGAGACTCGTAGACCAAGTTCGCAGCGTCGCGCACCTTCGCGCCCTTGGCGTACGTACCAGCCACCCAGAGCGGCTCGCTGATCGGCACGTTCGAATACACCAGGCCGGCGCCGGCGCCCACCACGTCAGCAGCGCGGGTGAGCGGCGTCGCGCCGCTCGCGATGTACGACGACAGCTTATCGCCGGGCGTCAGGTTCCAACCCCACAAGAACACTCCCGGCGCGCCGACGCCTGAATACGAACCATTGCCGGTTGCATCCAGCAGCACCACGCGGCAGAGAAGTTTTGATGGGTACTCGATGCCCTTCTCCACCGTGCCCACAATCGAACAGCGAAACCAGCCGCCTGGCAGCGCTTGAATTTTCGCGCCGCGTGCAGCGATATATTCAGCAGTTCCATCGACGGTCCCTGCAGCAAGATTGAATGCTGCGACAAACCCGCCTGTGCCGCCGATCGCGTAATAAAAATCCATTCGAATTCGGCTAATCGTTTCGGCGCGCGCAAAAACGCTGAAAGTGTATTTTTCACCGTTTGCGTAAGGTACGGCCGGGGCGATTACCTCTTGATCAAGGTAATGGAAACCTAGGTCAACTGTGGCCGCCACACGTTCAGCCGCCAAAAGGCCACTCGGTGCGATTCCGGCATTAGGAGAAACCGTCCGCATTGAGCCGAACCACGCATTTGTGTTGTCGAGGTCTTCGGTATAGCGCAGCAGTTGCGGCGCTGCCGGCTCGATCAGCGCCGACGGCGCTTTGCTCAGGTCGGCGGGATCGTACGTCAGGCGCAAGGTATTCGGCGGCGCTGTTTGCAGCGTGCCGTTCGCATCGTAAAAAGACCCACCACCTCCGCTGAACGAGCCTGAGGTCGTGGTCGGGGTCAGCCTGACCAATCGGAAGTCAGACGAATTCATGCAGGAACCTCCTCTTTCGTTCGCATTGCGTTGTATCCGTCGGTGACGATTTCCATGCCGTCAGCTAGGCGCCGCGTGTTCCGCTGCGTTTCGTCCTGGGCTACCAGAAGGTCACTGATGATCGCTTCCTGCCGCGCGACGGTTGCGTTCAGCCGATCGACCGCAGCCGCCAGCACGTCGTTGTTCTCTGGCGGGCTGGACAACCGGCGCATCAGCTCGCGGTTGTCGGCCGCGGGGATGATGCGTTCGCCCTGGTGAATCTGCGCTGGCATGTCAGCGGGCACATAGTTCGTGCCGACGGCAAACCCGCGCAGCTTCTTCTCGGCGCTTTCCTCGAACGTGTCGCGGATCGAGCCCAGGCTGATGCCGCCCTTGAGGCGGTCGATCCAGTAGCTCAGCCCGGCCGAGTCAGCCGGGCGGCCGAACACGTCCTTATAGAGCGCCTGAATCTGCGCTTCGGGCGAACCCTTGATCGAGCCGATGATGGCCTCGGTCGAGATTCCGCCGGCGGCCCGGTCCTGCCAGTAGCTCAGCCCTGCCGCATCCGGCGCGCGGCCGAGACTCGACTTGTAGGCATCGCTGATCTGGCTGGTGGCCGAGTTGTACGGGTTGGCACCCGCCGCACCCATCGCACCGCGCAGCGCCTGGATGGCCTGCTCGATCGACAGCCCAATCGTGCTGATGCCCTTCAGGACGTCGATCTGTTCCTGCTCGCGCTGGAGCATGTCGTCGTACTGCTTGACCTGCCCTTCCAGCGCTTTCAGGCTTCGCTCTTCTGCCGACAGTGTTTTGTCGGTGATCTTGGCCAAGTCGGTGATGCCGTTCTTGGTCGCGTAGAAGTCGCGCAGGTAGTCTTCCTGGCTGGCAAACAGGCCGGCCGAATCCTTGCCGATCACCGACAACGCGCTCTTCAGGTCGTCGGCTTTCGGCAGGATGCCGCTGGCCTTGGCGATTGCCAGTGCCGCCTGGATCTGCGCCTGGGCGGCAGCGCGGTCGTTCTTCTCCGTGCCGGCCACCGTCAGCCCGTCCAGCGTGCTGCGCAGCGCCTCGGAAAGCGACCGGGTCTTCTCGACGGCTTTGGTGCGCACGTCGATCTCTTCCTGCGTCGCCTTCTTCTGCCGCTCGACCACCTTCTGCAGCGCCGAGAACGCGCCATCCACGCCGGACATCAGCGCGGCAGCAGCCGTCTTGACCTGCTCGGTTGCCTTGGCGGCCGCCTGCAAGTCCCACAGATTCTGCGTCGCACCGCGCAGCGCCGGATCCAGCGCAGCCAGGGCGTTGATGTGCTGCTGCGACAGCACCGCTGCAGCGCCAGCCTTGTTGCCGGTCAGGTCGTAAATCTGAGCCTGGATCGACAGCAGCGAGTTGGCCGTGCCCAGCGCCGTGGCCTCGTCTTCCAGTGCATACACACGCTCACGCAGTGGGCGCAGGGATGCGTCCAGCTCACCGAGCTCGAGCGCGCGAGTGGCCGCCAAAGCGCCGGCCTTGTCGCCCAGCATTTCCATGATCTGGATTTCCAGCTCACGCTTGCTGTTGGACAGGTCGGTGGCCTTCTCCAGCACGTCCTTGTCAACGTCCGCGATCTGCTTGAACGCCGGGGCGATCTGCATCAGCGCAGCGTATGCCCGCGCGCCGGCTTCGGTCGTCAGGTCCAGGCCGGTGACCACGCTGCGGAACTGCTTCAGCGAATCCTCGGCGCCGGTCTTGATGCCGTACTGGTCGAGCGTCGGCGTGATGCGCGCGCGCAGCGAGTCGGCCCGCTCCTTGTCGGTGTAGAAGTCGGCAAGGAACTGGTCGACGCTGGCAGTGAATTCGTCCAGGCCACCGGCCAGGCCGACCAGCCGCTCGCGCGCGCCGACCGACTTGAGCCCGACCGAGTCGAACACCATGCCCAGCGAATCCGTGACCACCGTGACGGCCTGGTAATTGGTAGCCACGCGGGACAGCGTCTCAAGGTAACCCTCGCCCACTTTCTGGAACTGGCCCAGGCCATCGACACCGAACGCCGCCAAGTCGTCGCCCACCTTCGAAAAGACGGCCGACAGCTGCTCTTGGATTTCGGCGCCGGTCAGCCCCTTCAGGCTGACCTTCCCGATGTCGACCACGAACGAACTGAGCTTGGCGGCGAAGTCATCGCCCCCGATACCGATCAGGCTGCTGGCATCGATGACGGTTTGATACAGCGACGTGAGCACGCCGGCGATCTGCCGGTTGCCCTCGGCGCCCAGGCCTTCGATCTTGCTGCTCGTGCTGCCGCTCGAGAACAGGCCGCCCGACTTCTTGATGTCGGCATACTGCGCCGCATCGGTGCCGCCGTTCAGGATGCTTTCGAACGACGCCTTCGTCAGCAGGAAGCCGGTATCTTCCACCGTTTTCTTGCCGCCGAAGATGCTGCTGCCGATCTTGCTCAGGAAGTTGCCATCGGCCGAAGCGAACTGCTTGCCGTAATCACCGGCCACGCCGGTGGACTGCACCAGGAACGATGCGAATTGTCCGATACCCGCCTCGATGTTGCGCAGTGAGGCCAGCATCCCGTCGCTGATGCGCAGGCCCTGGAGCGTCGCGCCTTCGATGGCGGCGATCGAGTTGGCGATCGATTCCGACTTGGCCGAGCTGTCGCCCAGCACGCTGCCGGTGCCCTGCTTTTCCTGCCGCTGCTGAGACAGTGGAGCGCTACTGCCGCCCACGCTGCCCATGATGCTTGCGCCCACGGCCACGACGGCTGCCAGCGTGGCAGCACCGGCGGCCAGGTTCATCGGGAACGGCATCGATGCGATCGCCTTGACCACCGCCGTGACGCCCCAGGCACTCGCCTCGCTCGCGGCCAAGCCAGTCGATGCCGTCGATGCGGCGGCCTCGCCCGTCAGTTTTGTCGCATTCAGCGCCGTGTTTGCGGCGACCTCAGTCTCCTTGAGGAAGATCTTCTTCGCGATCGTCTGCACGGCCAGCGCCAGCTCGGCCGCCCGGTAGGCACGTTCAACGCTGGACAACACGCCATAGCCCTTGCTGCCCTCGGCGAAGAAGCCCTTTGCAGCTGCAGCCATATCGCCGTAGCCGCTCAGGCGCGACTTGACCTCCTTCGAGTTGATGGCAGCGGTTGCATCAGCCAGGCCTTTGGAATCGGTTGCGTACCTCACCGCCGCGTTTTTACGCGCACTATCGACCTCCGCCTGGCGAATGCCATAGGCGTCCAGCGCGCCAACCAGCTGCGTCATTGAATCGCCCGCCGCGCCGAATGCAGTCTTGAGCGCATCCCCGAACGTCTGCGCCTTGGTCGGGTCCAGGAACTTGTCGAGGTCTTCGCCGGCCTTCTTGGCCGCGTCAAATCCCACCTGCTTTACAGCGCCCTCGCGCACCGCTTGCGCACGCTCGCGCAGCGCGGCCGCTTCCTTGCGGTATTCCTCCGCCAGCGCGCCGGTGATGTCGAGGCCTTCAGCAGCCCAAACTCGCTCTTCCGCGCGCAGGGCCAGCCCCTCGATGCGGGTCGCGTTCAGTTCGCCAAGCGCATCCTTCGCGAGGCCGATCTGGTCGTTTTCGTCACGTTGCGCCTGCAGGTCCTTGGTCGCCTTGTCCGCGCCGGTGCCGGCTGCGTCGAGCGCTTTCTGGTACTTCTCAAGCGACTTGAGGCGCTCATCTTCCGCCTGCTTCACGAACTGTTGCTGGCCGATGTAGGTCTCAACCGTGTCGACGTAGTCCTGCAGCGACTGCTTGCCACCCTTATAGCCGTCGTACAGCTTGTTCAGGTTGTCGTAGAAATCAGCATCGATGCCGACGCTCTTGCCGTTGATGCGGTCGACCAGCGCCTCGTATTCCTTCACGGCTTTGGCCGCTTCCGCAGCAGCCTTCTTCGCTGCGGCCTCCGCCTTCGCTGCGCCGGCACCCGAATCGTAGGCCAGATCAGCACCTCCACCTTCGGCAGGAGTACCTTCGGCCGCTTTTGGGGTATTGCGGCGCTTCAGGTACGCGGCTTCAAATAGGTTGCCGGGAGCCTTGTTGACACTCTCGACGCCCTCCCATCCATCAGCGACTGCCTTCTTCAGGTCGGCAAAAGACTTTTGGACGTCTGAGAAACCACTGCCACCATTGGCCAATTCCAGCATGCGGTCTCCCAGACCCGCAGATACTAGATTGTCCACAATCCCGAAGCCAGCACGTAGGGCTTTGAACGCATCCCAAGCGACCCCGGAGTACCGGGCAAAGTTCGCCACTGCATCGGATGCTTTAGCGAACCCGAGTCCAATTTCATCAACCCAGGACGACCAGTCGCCCTTCTTCAGATTCACCTGCTCCTTGTAGACGTCGGAGAACGCGCCGGCCAAATTATTCAGCATAGGCACGGCGTCGACTGCGATCGACGTGACCAGCCCCTTCACCTCGAGCTTGGCCCAGCCAATCTTATCTTGGAACCCAGCTGCGGCAGCTGCGGCTGCGCCCGACGTGCCAGTGACCGCGTCGTAATTTTCCGAAAGGTCATTCAGGAACGGCAGCAGGTCGGGCCCTGACTTGCTCAGCAGATCGTTCACCAACGCGGTCTTCGCCGCGCTGTCGTTGTAACCCTGCAACTTCTTGGAGGCGTCAACCAGAACCTCGGATGGATCGCGCAGGTTGCCGGCAGCATCCCGCGACGCAACGCCCAAAGCCTTGAGTGCTTTCAGGGTCTTACTACTATCCTCGTCGACGCCAGCCATCCCTTTGGAAAGCTTAGTCAAAGCGCCATCGATGGCGCCCATGTCCGCGCCAAACACCGTGGCCAGCTTCTGAATCTTCGACAGACTTTCGACGGACGAGCCAGTCTTCTGAGCCATGTCATCGAGCTCGCCCAGGTCATCAATGGCAGCGCTGATCAGCGCGCCACCCGCCAGCGCTGCAGCCGCTACGGCAGCGGCCACAGCCAGCAGTGCGACCTTCGCGCCTTCGGCGCCGTCGCTCAGGCTGCCGAACGACGACTCGCCTGCCTGCTCCTGCTCGCGCAACTTCTGGATCATCTCGGCTGCTGCGTCGCTCACGCCCAGCTGCTCGGCGCGCAGGGCGGCCAGTTCGGACGCGGACTTGCCGATACCCTCGGTGCGCGAGCGCAGGCTGTCGAGGAACTTGGTCGAGTCGTCGAGCTTGCGCTGGGCATCAGCCGCGAGCGCGCTTTTCTTCGTCATTTCGTCCAGCTGCTCCAGGTACGGACGCAGGGCGTTGACGTTCAGGCCGCGCGCGTTGGCGAGCGCCTCGTAGTACTGTGCCGATCCTTTGGCGCCGGCATTCATCGTCGCCAGCGTGCGCTGGATCGAATCGGCCATGCTCTTGGTCGCCTTGTCCATGCGACCCGCTGCCACGCCGGCGCCGTCGCCGGCCGTCTCCATGCCTGGCGTGCTGGCGACACCTTCCAAGGCTGCTGTCGTTTTTTTCGCACTGGCCTCGAGGTTGTCGAGATTTTTGCCGGTCTTCGCGGTCGCATCATCGACCTTGCGCAGGCCAGCCTCGACGCCGCTCGCGTCGGCGGTGATCATGATTGTTGCGTTGTTGACAGTATCGCTCATGTCCCGCCCATAAAAAATGCCACCCGTGGGTGGCGGTCCAGCTGGTTATTCCGTGCGCATCGCCTGCAGGGCCGCGTCTTCCATGACCTGCAAGTCTTCGTCGAGCTCGTTGTACTCCTCGGTCGTCAGCCCCATCCGGTCCATCCGGTTGTAGGCGACGAGGAAGTTCAGCCCGATCGGGCCGCCCATCGGGGCAATATTCCACTGCTTGCGCAACCCATAGAACGTGTTGTAGGCAAGCACGTTCTGGGGCCAGATGCCGACAGACGTTGTCACCTCATCCCTGGTCAGCCCCGCGACGGCCAGGTCGGCGTCGGTGGGGGCTGCTTCGTACATGGCGGCGGCAACGTCCCTTAGTTTTTTGCGCGGGCGCCCGTGAGTTCAGCCATGAACTTGTCCAGGATGGCGCGCACAGCACCAATGTATTTCTGGGTCAGCTTCTCGACTCCGGCTTTGTTGAACTGCTCGTCCAGATCCCAGCCACGGCTGATGTCCATCAGCGCGTCGACGTCTTCGGCGCCCTTGAGGCCATCGACGAATTCCTTGAAATCGTCGCGCGGCATCCAGGCGAATTCCCATTCGACGTCGGCGGTCTTGCCGCCCGGGACTGGAATGGCGACGATAGCCTTGAAGGTTGCTTCGCCGACCAGGGTGAGTTTTGCTTTTGCCATGATATTTTTCTTTCAGGTGAGGATAAAAAAGGCCCGCGAGGCGCTACCCCGCGGGCTTGGAAAAGGCCAGCGCCGACCATTCGGCGCCAGCTGGCAACACGGATCAGTAGCGGACGACCTTGTTCTGCAGCGAGAAGACCGACTTCACCGCCATCACACTGCCCTTCGCCAGGCTCGGCGACTCGTTGAACGAGCAGTAGCCGGCGTACAGCAGCACACCGCCGCCGGGAAGCATGCCGCGCAGGCAGGTCAGCGCGACGCCATCCGAGATCTTCTTCAGGGCGGCGTGATGCGCCAGCGACTTGTCGTCGGCGGTCGTCAGCGTGACGGTGGTTGCGGTGAAGCCGTCAGGGAGCATCACCGGCATGTCACTGTCCAGCAGAGGAACTTCGACGTTCTTGCCATCGCCGCCGGAGATGTCAGCGCTGACCACACCAGTGACGGGGGTCCAGGTGGTGATCTTGCGCACGGTGCCGAGACCGGCGCCGACAGGGAACAGCGAGGTGTCGCTCGTGTCCAGGCCTTCGAACGTGAACGAAGTGCCCGACGCCGCTTTCGCGCGGAAGACGCGGCCATTGGCCTTGCTCCAGCCGCCGGTGTATTCGAAGTAATCGCCGGCGGCGAAGGTGTTCGTCGCGGTGGCCACGGCCTCGGTGGCGTTGGTGATCGCGGTGATGCTGACGGCGGTGGCGAATGCGGACGCAACAGCGAACGCGATGTTATTTGGCAATTGCATATCGGCCTTTCAGGGGTAAAGCCCGGAAGCCGGGCATAAAAAAACCGCCCGGCTTTCGCGGGGCGGCTTGTGGGTAACACTGGAGTGGATCAGCAGAACAGCGTGAAGTCCTGCATCGTCCCGCGTAAATTGGTTTCTTCGTCGTACGTGGCCGCGCGACCGCTTGCCACCTCGACCTGCAGCGCGGTGGCGCCGCGCAGCGCGTCTTCGACCAACCTGCCAATCTCAGACGCCTCGATGCGGCGCTCGCTCCAGACGTTGACCTGGATGCGCACGTGCTGCTTGTCCGGACGGTCGCCGCTCAGGAAGTTCATCGGCTCGCCGCCCACCGCCTGGTAGGTGATGTACGGCTTGGCCGTGCCCACCTCGGCGACGTCGGGGAAAATGCGCCCGCCGGCAAGGTGGCTCAGCGTCGTGTGCACGTGTTCTTCAGGTGTCATGATCCGGTCAAGTTCTTGGCAAGTTGTTCGTTCAGGGTGCTGACCATGGCATCGGCTGCTTCCTGCTTTTTGCTTTCGTAGGCAGGGCGGATGAATGGCTTGGCCGGCACTCGTGCCGATCCGAATTCCATCTCAGCCGCTTTCTTCTGCCAGTACTTTTCCTCGTTCGCTCTATGACGTTTCCAGTCAACAACCTTGCCGGTTTTTTTGCTGACGGTTTTGTTCTTCCTGACCTTGGCATGACCGTCTTCGACGAACCGCCAATAGAACGCATCGCTTCCGCCGTAGTTACCCTTCCGGACTGTCACCAGGTACACCTGACGCTGGCCGGCGTCCGAGAGTTCTTCGAGCCGCTTGACGATGATGTTTCGGTGGATCGTGAAGGTCTTCGCGTTTTTGGCGGCGTTGCGCTTCGCTTCCTCGCGGAAAACCTCGGCGCCGGCAAAGCCAGTGGAGCGCAGCGTGCTCTCCCCAGCCGCTTCGCCAATTCGGGAAACGAGGTCGGCTACAGTCGCCTGCAATTGGGAGGCATCAAACTGGATCATGACGTTGACTCGCAAACCAAGAACATGAACGCCGAATCCCGGCTATCCGGCAGCGCCGACTTGACGTCGTACACCTTCGACTTGAACAGCACGCGGGCGCCGGTGTCGAGGCCGGCGCGAGCGCGGATCCGGATGGAGCACTTGACGATCGCCGTGTCGGCGCCAGCGCGCATCACCTCGGCGCCAGACTGGAACAGCACGTCGGCCCATACGGTGGCAATGTCCGGCCAGTTCTCGATCGGCTGGCCCAGCGCGTCCTTGCCGGTGCCGCGCTGCTGCAGCGTGATCCGATCGTTCATCACAGGTACACCCGCGCGCGATCGAGCAAGCCGCCCAGGAATTCACTCTTCGGCGTGCCGGCCGGCGCGAAGTGCTCGGCGACCTTGCCCAGGATGTAGCCCTTGATCTCGTCGGGCACGGTGCTGTCATCGACGCCGTAGCCGCACGAGTACTGCACCTCGACGGCGCTGATGCGCGCCTGTGTCGCTGGCCAGCCGCGGCCCGGCGCCGGCACGATGTAGCCCGGCTCGCTTTCGTTGTCGACCAGATAGTCGTCCGGGTGCAGGATCTGGCGCACGCCGTTGGCGTCGTAGAACTTGATGTGCTCGACAGCCAGGATCGGCGGGTGCTCGAGCCTGAACGCCGGCGGGAAAGCGTCGAGCGTCAGCCGGTAGGTCTGCTGCACCAGCGCGCGGCCCGTCTCGTGCTCAGCGTCGCGCGTGTGCTGGCCGATGACCTGGCGCAGCTCGACGTCGGCCTCGGGCCCGTCCAGCCGTGCCGACAGGCGCGCAGCTTCCAGCGACACGGCCAGCGCCACGGGTGGGGTGATCAGTCGCAGGCTCATCGGGTCGTTCCTTGTGTTGCCGGCGGCCGGCCGGCGCCGTGCGGTGCGCCAGGCGCTGCCGGCGCGCGCGCGTATTCGACGGCGGCCGCATCCTGCTGCTTCAGCAGCTCGGTGTTCGGCACGCTCGGCAGTTGCGATGCATCGATCATCAGTTGTCCACCCTGTTAAATTGAATGGTCCGGTAGAAGCGCTCGCTGTTCGCACAGTCGATGCGCAGGTCGCAGTAATTCACGCCGGCCGGCAAGGTGTCCATGCCGCCCAGCTTCACCAGGATCAGCGGGCCTTGAACCACGGCCGCCACCAGCACGCTCACGCCGACCGGTTGCGCCAGCACCGCGCTGGCGGTGGTGTTGCTGTCCGCCAGGTCGTTGCTGATGTCGGCCACGAAGTAGCTTTCGTCGTCAGCATCCTTGTTGAGCGACCACGATCCCACCTGCTGCTTGAACCAGATCGTGCGGTCGAACCGCTCGCCGTTCGCGCACGTGACGCGGAACGTGCAGAAGTTGGCCGCGCCGGTCGCGGCGTTGAAACCGCCCAGCTTCACCAGGATCAGCTTTCCCTGAATGACGGGCTGCTGGAGAACTGTCACGCCAGCGGCAATCACCTCGACCGACACGGCCGTGGTCTTGCGCTCGTCCAAGTCGACCGTGATGTTGGCCACCCAATACCGCTCGTCGAGTGGGTGCTTCTCGCACCACCACCGCCCTGCCTCCAGATACGGCGCGTTTGGCACGGCCGCGCTCGGCACGGTGCCAAACGCCACCACGCGGGTGCCGCCTGGGAACGCGACCCGGCGCGACTCGGCGACCGTCGACGCGACGACCGCATTCTGCGCAGGCTGCTCGACCAACGTGGTGACGCTCGCGGACAGCGGCGTGGCGCGGTTGCCAGCGGCGTCGAAGGCGCGCATTCGCACCGGGTGCGCGGTGCCTGCAGGCCGGCCAGAAACCACTACCGACCGGGCAGCATTGGCAATCAGGCTGTAGCTCGTGCCGCCGTCGATGCTGTATTCGTATCCCGCCACGCCGACCGCATCGGTTGCAACGTCACAGGCCAGCGTAAAGCCGCTCGACGTTATGCCGCTAACGGTAATCGAACCTACCATCACGGGGGCGGTAGTGTCGATTGCCGGGTCAATCTCCATCAGGAGAGTCGCCAGTGCGGCGGCGTCATCCTGGTAGCCCGCGGCGTTCGGGTGCAGATTGTCATACACTTTTCCATCGGCACTGGCTGCCGCCCACGTGCCCACGCGGGCGTAGGTATCGTGAAGCTTTAAACCACGGGCGGCGGCGATTGAACGCACGTACCCGGCGTACGTGTCCTGTACAGCTTGCGACATCACACCGGGGTTCATCGGGTAATGCGTCGCGAGAATAACGTCTGTACCTGCGGCCAGCAATGCATCTAAAATTTTGTTGATGGACGCTTGGTATGTGGTTGCGTTAGTTGACGTTGTCGTAGCGCCAGGATTGCTAATGTCGTTTGTGCCGAATCGCGCGACAACTAGATCAAGGTTGAGCGCAAGCAAGCCATTCAGAGGATCAAATCCCGTCAGCGTACCCGCCCAATCAGCCGCCCGCCCCCCGGACCAGCCCAAACCGAATAGACGTACCGACTTGATCGCGCTGTTGTACGAGTCCATACCGATCACATACGCGCCGCCTGACGTGCGGGATATGTAGATCGGGTCGACCGCGTTTAGCGGGCTGGAATATGTGGTCTTGCCCATACCAGACGTGCCGGCCTGATTGACCTGCACCGTACTGCCGCCATTCCGGGTAATCGAAAACGCGCCTAACGTGGTATTCACTGCGTAGTAGACGTCCGTTGTGTCAGTCGCAACCTCTGGCAAAAAACCTGTGCGATTGGCTGTAGCGGTATTCGTCAGCAAACTACCCGCGACAGAGACTGGCGTGGCGCCGCTGGTTGCGATGAATCCCGCACCGTCCGGTTGCGAAAACCGCGCGTCAAATGTGTAGGGGTCGATAGAATTTGTAACCTGAAAACGCTGGTCACCCATCCAGTTTGATGCAATTACCGGCCGGCTTTGCGTTACCAGTAGCCGATCGCGTAGAAATGTAACCGGAGTAGTTGCCCGTTTAGCCGCACCAGACGTACCGGCTTTGGCGCCGGCCATAGTCGAATCACCAAGCAACCCGATTTTTGCGTAACCGGTGCCGCTTGAAACTGCGGCCAATGCCGCTTGCGTGCGTGCATACGAAGCCATAATTTATTTCGCCTTGCTGAGAGTTTCGAGGATGCCGTCTATTTCGGCGCGTGGCATCGTGGCCTGCTGCTCGGCGCTCACGTTTTTGCTTCCAGCTCGATGGTTTTCATTCGCCCGCGCCGCTCGTACATCACTGTGGTGACGCCGAGATCGCGGAGCATGTTCAGTGCGCGCGCATGCGTCGCGCGGTCGATCTTGCCGACGGCGCCGTGCACATACACGGTGCTGCTTGTCAGGTGGGTGACCGTGATGATCCCGTCGTACGCGCGGCGCGCTTCGTAGCCGCCCGGCGCGGAGTACACGCGGATGGTCGAGACCTCGCGGGCCATGTGCAGGTGGGTCATCACGGTCTGCCCTGTTGTTACTGCTCGAACGCCAGAGACTCGGCGTAAGCGACAGCTGCCGGACTCGTATCGACCACGTCCGGGATTGCCTGCGCCAGCGCCGCATCGATCTCGATGACATCGTTGGGTTTCCCGTACGCGCTGGCGGCCAGGACGCGAGCCTTGACCAGCTCGAGTGGGGCTTCGGGCTCGCGTGCAGCCGGCGCCAGATCCGGGCTTGGGGTATCGACCACGTCCGGGATCGCCTGCGCCAGCGGCTCGCCATCTGCCAGCGCTTCGGCCTGGTCAGGCGCGGCGGGCGTGAGTGTCGGCAGATCCGAGCTCGTCGCCTCGGTGCCTGCGGGTTTTGCTTTTGCCATCGGTTTTCTCCGTTGAAGTGGCCAGCCGAGGCCGGCCACTGGTTACGATCAGGTCGCGCTGTTCTGGTAGTACTTCACGGCGCCGCCGACGTCGATCAGATTTGCACCCGAGCGGCAGAACGCCAGGAAGCCGACCTGGCCGTTCTCGGTGTACTTCGAGTCGGTCATACGGAACAGGGTGAAGTCCATCACGTCACGGATCAAATACTTCGAGAAATCACCGAACAGAACCGACTTGGCATTCGCTGCCATCACCGGCATGTGCTGGTTGATGACGATCTCGCGACCCAGCAAGCGATCGGGGGCGCCGCCCGCGTTGCCGGTCTCGTAGCCTGGAACGAAGATCGGGCGACCTTGGGGATCCTTCACCTTACGCAGAATCCGCAGGGTGTCATCGTTCATCATCCACTTACCGGCTGGGCGGTAATACGGATCGACCGAGTGCTCCAGATCGACCAGGTCGTCATACGTGATCGTGACCGTCTGACCGGTGGCACCGACCTTGCCCGCGCCCGCTGCCGGCACAAGGCCGCGAGGCTGCCCGGAGCCAGTGCCCAGGGTATGGTGGCGATTCTGGATGCGGCCGAGACGCAGCTGAAGCAGGTTCTGGATATAGGACTCGATGTTGAAGAACGAATCCTGGATCAGCTCGAATGGCAGCGCGATCGACTTCGACGAGTACTTGTACACGTCCAGCGATACCAGGCCAAAGCTTGTGTCCTGCTTGGTCACGGGGGCGTTTTGGCCGACGATTTCGCCTTCTTCCGAAGTGGCATCGGCAGTCGGGAACGGCAGCTGGGCGCCGGTGGCGGTCTGGAATTGAGTGGCCACGCTGCGCACTGAAAACGCCGCTTTCATGGCTTCAATCAGGGTCTTGCTAAACTCTGGCGCTACGGTATAGCCGCCTTCCGAGCCGGTCGTGGTCGACATGGCTGCACGGATGTCGGGGCTGACGCGTGCGCGCATCGAGCGGCGCTGTTCATCGCTCAGGGCCGACAGGCCGCCGGAGAGCATTGCGCGCAGTGCGGTGGTTTCTTCGGTCTGCGCGCCGCCAGGGCGAGTTGCAGCAGCCAATGCGATGGCATGCTGGCCTTCGGACGTCTCGCCGGCGAGCTGGGCGATGCGGTTTTCACGTGCGATCTCGATGTCGATCGCTTCGACTTCAGCCAGGAACGTGTCCAGCTGGCCAGCCTCGGCTGCCGGCATGCGCTGGTCAGTCGGGTACTTGTTGTTCAGATCGTGAACCTTGCGGGCCACGGTGTCGCGTTGTGCGCGCAGGTCTGCGAGCTTGGTCATGTAAAACCTTTCGATGGGGGTGGTCCGCTCTCGCGGCCGTTGGGCATAAAAAAAGCCACCCGAAGGTGGCTGGCTTAGTGGCGCGAGAGCGTCAGCTAACTTGAAGGCGGGCCATCGAGGCGATGCGCTGATGCTGGCGCGCGCGGTGCTCTTCGGTGGCGACCGGGTCGACCTGGTCGGGATCGGCCTGGGCAGGCCTCGGGGCATGCGCGTAGGCACTCATGTCCCACGACGATTCGACCTTCTTGCCTGCAGCGATGCGATCGACGAGGCCCGCAGCGACGGCTTCGTCGGCGGTGTACCAGGTCTCGGCGTCCATGGCGGCGCGCAGGTCTTCGACCGACATGCCGCTTTTCTTGGCGTACTGGCCAGCAAGCGAGGCGTCGATTTTCGACAGCAGGCCCGCGGTCGACGTCATGTCGTTCGCGTTGCCCATCGCCCAGGTCCAGGCGTTGTGGATCATGTAGAAGCCGCCATCGGCAATCTCGACCTCGTCAGCCGCAGTGGCGATGACGGTGGCGGCGCTGGCCGCGTAGCCGTCGATGTGCGCGATGACCTTGGCGCCGGTGTCACGAATGGCTTGGCAGATGGCCTGGGCTGCGAACACGTCACCGCCCGGGCTGTTGATGCGCAGGTGAATGGTGCCGCCCTTGATGTCGCGAATCTGCGGCACCAGCGCCTCGGCGGAGACGCCGCCCATCCAGTAGGCGGTCTCCTCGTCCGACACGATCGCGTCGTAGATGTAGATCTCGACCTCGTCGGCCTTGGCCACGATCTTGGATTGCGGTACGCGCTCAGGACGCTTCTTGTTGCTCGCCAGGAGCTTGGTCAGGCTTTTCGACACTGGTGCCTCCATTCATTTTCAGTTTTGTGTTTGGCGGCATGTTCTCCAGCCGGCGGACCTCGTCCGCGTCCATGAACGGCTGCTCGCCGGCACGGCCGAGGGCGATGCGGTATGCGTCATACCGCGCCTTCAGATCGCCGCGCTCGAGCGCCGCAGTGATGTATTCGACGAAGTACCGCTCGCGTACCGGCCACAGCTTGGTGTTCAGTTCCTGCTGGATCGGCGTCAGGTGCCGCTGCAGCGTGTATCGGACGAAGCCCATACCCTGCTGCGCCACACCGGTACCCCAGTTCGACACCGCGCCGCCGTGGCCGACCATCGTGGGCGGCACGCCGAAGATGCGGCAGATTTCCTCGACGGTGAAAAGGCGCGTGGCCAGAATCTCGGCATCCTTTGAATTCACGCTCAGCTGGGCGGGCTGCAAGCCACCCGACAGGATCAGCGGGCCGCGCCCACCGTTCTGCGCGCGCGCGATCAGCGACGCCTTGAGCTGCTCCAGCTGCGCCTTGTCCAGCTTCGACGCAGTCTGCAGTGCGTAATCGAAATTGCCGCCGCCAGCGAGGAACCGGCCGGTGTACTCCTGGGCGGCCAGGGCGGTGCCGATCGCCTCGAGAGCTGCATACGTCAGCGGGCTCGGGCTGGTCAGCCCATCGAATCCCAGGCTTGGCAGGTGGATGATGTCGGCCCGGTCCAGCACATAAGCCGGCTTGTTGTCTGGGGTGATCCGGTACCGCACCACGTCGCCATCCTTGAACGGGCAGACGGTGTGGCGCGGCAGCGGCCGCCAGCCCGACACCTTGTTGCTGTAGAAGTTCGGGCGGATCCACTCGCCGAAGCCGTCGCCGTGCGACAGCTTGGAAAGGATGATCGCCTCCCAGGCGGCGGCCGACGTCCAGCCATCACTGGCCAGCTCGTTCAGCATCCACCAGTAATCATGGTTCGCCGAGTCGCGATCGTTGCCCTTGCGCTCGTAGATTCCGATCGGTAACGTTGCAATGGCGCCGGCGATCAGCGCCATGCAGGCGTAGGCGGCCGACACTCGCATGCCGGTTTCGGCCGTCACGTTCGATCCGGACGACGACCGGTGGGCAGCGCCCAGCAGGTTGGCCAGCTCGCCCATCGACATACTGCTGCCAGAATTCTCGCCCAACGCCACAATGCCAGCGCGCTCCGCAGCACCTTCACGCCCGGCCATCCAGGAGCCGAGCACTCGCGATTTATGCGGGGTCGCCTCCAGGTTCAACAATTGTCCGGTCATCAATAGTCCAATACGTGAATTTCCGGCGCCGCCGCCCCGGCGGGGTTCAGCGCCATCAGCGATACCGCGCAAAATGCGGCCATCAGCGGGTCAATCTTGGCCTTGCCGCTGGCCTGCTTGGTGATCAAGATGGCGTTGCCCTTGTCTTCGATGCGCGCGTTGCCGACGCACCAGGCCATCATCGGGCGGCCAGCGTGCAGCAGCTCGCGGCCGGCGACCTTCCGCTCGGTGTCCTTGATCGCGCCGTTCAATTTGTAGCCTTGCGAAATGGCGACGATCTGCTTCATATCGATGCCGCGGTCTTCCGTGATGAGCTCGTCGACGATAGCGCCGATGCCGGCTGCGTCGACCCCGATCCCTTTTTCTTCAGGAAGCAGACCCGAGTCGCGAACCCTGCAGATCAGATCGGCCACAGCTATGACGTCATCGCCTGGATGCTTGACGATGGTGAGGTCCCCCTGCTTCTGGAAGTCCAGCAGCCGGGGCGCAATTTCCTGCCGTCGCTTAAGCACGATCTCATGGGCCCAGGCATGGCACCAAAGCAGCCACTTGCCAGTTTCTCGCTCGCGGCCGAGAACCGACAGGCCCAGCAAGTCGTCCAGGCCGCCGCCGTCGATGCCGACGACAGCAACCTCCGACCGTTCGATCAACGTGTCCAACGTGATGGACTGGTCGCCAGCGGACTCCCAGAACTCGGCGCCGCCCCACCGGTCCGATCGGAGGTTGAGGCCAATCTCGATGTTCAGGTGTTTTGCCCGGACGTCGCGCACCGCGTGCTCGCCGGCTTCGGTCGCTTCCAGAAGCTTCTGCTCGATCACTTCCGCGTCCACCGAGATACCCCAGTTCGGGTTCGTGATGTAGGCATTGTCGAGATCCTCGTACGCTTTGCTTTTCAGCATGTGGTCCGGGAACTCGTAGATGATCGGCAGAAACCTGGGGTCTTTAACCTTGCCGTCGCGCACCTTCCGTGCATAGCTGAGCTTGTCCAGGAACACGCCCGCTGGAGGTTCCGCCGATTGCGTCGTGCAGTAGAAGACGAAGCCTTCAGGGCGAGACGTAATGCCGCCAGTAGCCTCGGTCAGCATTGCTGCCGCCTTGCTGTTTTTGCCGAACTCGTGCAGCTCGTCGATGAAGACGCCGATCGCTTTCTTGCCGGTCACGGTAGCCGAGTCCGCAGCGACAACCTTCAGCGTCGCGCGAGTGAGGCGGCAGGTGACGGTCTTGATGTGCTGCTGCTCGTGGAACCGGTCGTTCAGCTCGTCGTCAGCAAGAATCATCTCCCGGATTGGCTTGTACGCGTTGTCGGCCGCTTCCTTCGTAGGGGCTAGGATGATGAACTCGCCAGCCTGGCGGGTGTTGAGGATCAGGGCGGTCAGCATCACGCCGGCCGCGATCATCGACTTGCCGTTCTTCTTGGAGACCATCAGGAAATAGTTCGTGATGAGTCGCCGCTTGCGCTTGCGGTCGTAGCAGCCGAATAGCGCCTCGACGAGATCGATCACCCACGGCTCGCACGCCTCGCCCATTGTCGGGCTGCCGTCGGCATCGACCATGCGCAGGGCCGAGAACACGCTCAGCGCGTCCTCAGCCTCTTCGGGGAAAAGCGGCTTGACCGGCACCATCGACTGGCGCTCGACAATGCGGCTTTCCCAATCGGGTAGCGCTGTCGTCCAAATTGTCATGACACGACCCTCAAGCCAAAGCGCCCGGTGCCAGCCGCTTTCGCGGCTGCTTCTTTCTCGTCCTTCTTGCCGCCCTCGCCCAGCTTCTTGTGCTTGAACGGCAGCATCGCCTTGGCCGCGTCGATCCTCAGGCGCAGATCGGCCGCCGGCTCGTTCATGACCTTGGTGAGGAATTCGACTGGATCCGCAGTTGGGGGAATGTCGAACGCTTCGTCGGCCGGGCCCGGCGCTGGCAGCGCCCTTGCGCCGGCGGATGCGGGCGGCTGGCGGCGCTGATCGAGGTAGGCTTTAACATCCGGATCTTTAACAATTCGGGACCCCGCAGCTGATGCCGTTTTCTCGCTGAAGCCGGCACTGATTGCCGCATCCTTATTGGAGAGCCCGGCCAAAACGGCATCGGCGAAGGCTCGCTTTTTGCCTGTTAAAGCCATTAACAAACTCCTTGAAGGGGACTTTTATCTCTACGTGAGGAACTAGTCGGTGTCTGACCAGAGAGGGTTCCAAGCTTTTACCCGCCCCCCCCCTGCTAGGGTGACGAGGTCAGCCCCGAGCGCGGGCGCGGGCCTCGCGCGCCGACTTAGCGTCGTGGCAGGGTACGCATAGGGTTTCTTTGTTGCTGTCGTCGTCAGTGCCGCCGTCAGCCAGCGCGATGATGTGGTCGACCGGGTAGCCAATGGTCGTGCGTCCCTGCCGCTTACACTCTTGGCACAGGTCGCAGTCACGTGCGCGGATGCGGCGCCGGTCCAGCACGCCGGCATAGCCGCGCTTGCGCTCGACCACGACACCAGGGCGTGCGGTCAGGGTGGCGACGCGCGGCGCCGCCGATTGCAGCCGGGACTTGAGGGCGGTCAGCTTCATTTGATGTCAGGCACCAGCGCAGCCACCTCGTGCAGCAGTAGGCCCGGCCGGCCATAACCCTTGGCCCGCAGTATCTCGAACGCGCGCTCAGCCTCGGCCAGGCGCTCGCAGATGAGATTCAGGGCCGCGCTATCGGTCACGTTCCAGACGATCGCCGGGCGGTTGCCAGTGACGGCACGGATGATGGCGTGGCGGAAGCAGACGACTGGCTGGCTCATGGCGTCGATTGAATCTCGGCCCAGGTGAAGCCGGGCCGGAGGATCACTAGGCCAACCTCGGCCGGCAACTGCGAGAGGATGTGCTGGCGCAGCGCGCTGTTTTGCACATCTGTCAGCTCGTGTGGAGTCTGCAAGATGATGGTCGACTTCTTTACTGTCATTTCGGACATGGCATACCTCGGAGAAAGAAAAGCCGCCCGGCGCATGGATGCGAGGGGCGGCGAAGATCCTGCTGGTGCAGGACCGGAGACACGGGAGCGGACGGCGGGGCTCTCACCCGCGGCTGCGCAGCTGCGCCCGCATTGATCGGTGGGCCCGTGCGTGGGCTAGACGGCGTGCCCCAAAGCTATCTGCTGAGTGGGCCGCAAATAGAAAAAGCCCGAGCGTTTGACGGCTCAGGCTTTTTCTTTGGGCGTGCGAAAGCACCAACGGATGGGGTGCTATCGCGAGTTTCGGTGATCGGTGGCGCGGGTGCGCACATTACGAGGCCGAAAGAATGAAGAGTGAAGTGTACACGAATTGCTGTGCGTATACACAGTGCTGCACGAATTCTCGTCAGGCGTGGGGAGCGCGCAACTTGGCGGTAGCGCGGGCGGCGTGACTGCCGGCAATGCCGTGCAGTTCGCTCACCATGTTCAGCACGTGCTCACGAACGAAACCAGCGGCCAGCGCCAGGTCCGGTGCAGCAGCGCCACTCAGCCAGTGCGCCAGCGAATGCTGAGCCACCAGGTGGTAGAGCTTGATGGCTGCGTGCGCATCCCATGCCGTGTTCTCTGGCACCCAGCGGCGCGCGCGGCCGCGCTTCATCACCTCGGCGGTCCACAGGCGCAGCAGCTGCGAGAGGTGGGCAGCGCCACTCTCGATCACAGTCGCGTCGCCGGCCAGCGCCTGGCGGCAGTCTGCCTCGCGGCTGGCATCCTTGTTGCGGATCGCCTCGACCAATTCTTTCTCGATGTGGTCGCGCACGGCAATGGCCTTGGTCATGTCCTGGGCGGTGGTGCCGGCGTACTTCGCACGGTGCAGCAGCGCGCCGAGGTCGCCGGGAACAGCAGATGCCAGCGCCGACGCGAGAAGCGGTTCGGCCTGGCTGTGGCGGGCATCGTCCTGCAGGCTCGATGCGCTCAATGCGTGGATGTAGCGGTCAACGAACCCCATGGCTCAGCACTCTCTAAAAGACGACCATGGCAGCGTAGCATATGCCACCAAGAAATTTCCGGATTGAATTTGTTTTCAGGAGGCACGTTTACAACAAATCCCACCCCTGCATGATCACCCCCGCTTTAAGAGCTGCACAAGCTGGGCAACCGTCAGGTCTACCCCAACAAGCCCTTTGCGCATTGGCTCAAATTTCTCGTACATGGCGCGGTAACGCTCGGTTGTGGGCGAGTGAGAATTGAGGGAGCGATCCTTGAAGCGGCTGAACCGGTTCATCTCTTCAATCAAGAACCGGGCGATACCCATGAGTTCGGATTCGTTGTTCCCGTCGAAGCCGATGAATTTTGGTTCGTCGCCAAAGATCCCGACCTCCCCAATCAGCACCTCTCGCTGCACCGCATTCAATCGTTCGTACGCCCTTTCGATCAGGTCCCACATATCCAACACGTCAACGACATACCGGACGTCTTCTGGGTTATCCAGATAATCATGGAAGACACCGTTCAACTCCCACTTTGGCGCCCAGTAGTGCCCGCCGTAGATGACTTTGGCGATAAAGCCCGGGTCGATCTCGGGTGACTTTATCTTCAACGACTTGAAGAGATCGCCCATCATCACGATCAGCATCTTCTCCCCGTCTGTGAAATGAACGGACCGGCTCGACCCGGCCGACAAGCCGAGATCTACTAGACGACGGATTGCTTCAGCGCGCGCCGGCCGGTCATCTTGATCTGCAGCCCACGCATCAATGCGAGCGAGGTGGGATTCTTCTAGGCGTAGTTCGAAACGTTCAGTTTTCGGTGGCATGTCTAACTCCTTCAATATTTACGTAAGAGACCCGACTATACCGTATACATGTACGTAACCTACGTAATCTTGACCAGTTGTTGCGCACCTGCGACATTTACCTCGATCCAATGAGCGCTTTCAGTTTATTAACGTACTCAACTTTGATTCGCTTGGCGTCCTCGATCGAGTACTTCGCTGGTGGGTGCTCGCGCTCCAGAAACTCAAGCCGCTCGTCGCCGATGCGCGTGCGCAGGCCGATGCGGTACTCAATGGCGTTACCTCCCTTGTGCTGGTTGCAGGGCACGCACTGTCGGTGCGTGTTGTCCTCATGGAAGCGCAGCGCCGGCTGGGCGCCGACCGACCGGTAGTGGCCGGCGTCCCACGCGCCCGTGTGGTACCGACCGCAGCTGATACACGGCAGCGCCTCGTCGCGCGCCCGGATGTACCGGTTGAACACGGCCTGCGCGTCAGCCAGGTGCTCGGTGCGCGTCTTCAGCTTGGCCTTGGCTTCGCGGGTCTGCTTGGCATCCAGGCGCTGCCGCTCGGCCACGGCGAACACAGCGCCACAGTCCGGGCCGCAGACCTTGTGCATCATGTTGCGCGGCTGGAAGCGGTTGCTGCAGCCTTTGACGGCGCACTTGCGGGTGCGCGCGGCCTTGAGGGTGCCAGTGCGGGCGATAGGGGAGCGGATCATGCTAGGATTGCCTTTTCAACAAGGAGACGACGATGGAAAACGATGCCAACAAAAAAGTGATCGAGTTCACGCTGCTCGACGAGAAGCCCCATGGCTACTTCGTCGAATGGGCTATCAGGCCGTCGACAGGCAACCCGGGGAAATGGATGGGCAGTTTCCAAGCACATAAAGAGGGCGAGCCGGCGTTGCGCGAGTCGATAGCAAACCAGTACAACGACCCGGCGGAGGCGCAGGCGAACACGATCCGCATTGCGAGGGCGCGAGTCGAAGAAGTCGTTGCCGCAAAGGGTTAGCATCACGCAGCCTCCATCACGGCCTCGATGAAGACGCGCGCCGCTTCGGCGTTGATCGCGTTGCCGTAGGCGCGCAGGCGTCCCACTCGGGCGGCAGCCCCATTAGCCAGCGGGAATGTGCCGGGTTCAACTGGCCGCCACTTTCCATCCCGGCATCCGAGCCAGTCAGCATCGCTCCAGAAGCCGTTAGTCGGGCCGGCCCCGCATGTGGCAGCGGGGTGTATCGCCCCGTCGCCTGATTGGTCAGCGAGGTTTGCTGCTTGCCGCCCGCCGACTCGCAGTCCGTCGCGTTCGGCGTTGCCCAGCCCGTGTAGATCGCCGCGTGGTTCAGCGTGATATGGGGCGTCGTGAAGTTCCGGCTCGGGCAGCGCAGCGCGTCCGTGCTGGTCGTTGTTGGCCAGCCGGCCAGCGCCGCCGATATCCGCAGCTCCGAGCGCCGGCAATCGTCCGCCTGCTCGTACACATTGCCCTTCCCGTCGCACGACTTCGGCGTCGGCCAGCCGCAGAGCATCGCGAAGTCTTGCAGGCGCTGCTGCACCTTGCTGCCGTCCGAGCGCGTCATGCTCAGCGCCGACTGCTCGTTGCCGGCGCGGTCGTTGCTGCAGCTGGGCGTTGGCCACCCAATAGTTCCTGTCGCGGATGTGCGGCGCACCGATGCCCGCAGACGGGAACGGGACACTCCCGAAGGCGTAACCCAGGGCTTCCAGGTCAGCGTGTACAAGGTCGATCCATACATCGACGTCTTTACTCGCAACCTGTTCTCCAATGACGACTGCAGGCTTGCACTGCGCGATGAGGTGCCCAAAAGCTGGCCAGAGGTGCCGCTCGTCAGCAAACCCAGCTCCTTGGCCTGCCGCGCTGAAAGGTTGGCAGGGGCAGGAACCAGTCCAAACAGGTCGGTCATCTGGCCAGCCGGCGCGGCGAAGTGCCAGTGACCAAACGCCGATGCCGGCGAAGAAGTGGCATTGGGTGAAGTCCTGCAGGTCGGCGGGGTGTACATCCTCGATGCTCCTGGTGTCGACCACGCCGGGGGCGATGTGCCCGGCCGCGATCAGGTTGCGCAGCCACTCGGCTGCATATGGGTCGATTTCGTTGTAGTAGGCGGTCATGCTTGTGCTTTCTCCTGCTGCTGCGCCACATACCGCGCACGCGGCGCCCGGTCTTTTGCCTCTTTGAACAGCGGGCACGGGTGATAGTCCCAGGGCTTCTCCTGCTCGTGGCCAATGCACCAGCCATGGCCGACCGGCAGGTCAGCGCGCAATGTCGCCTTGAAGCGCTCGCAGAAGGCGCAGGGGTCGTGGGCGGTGGTCATGCGGCCTCCAGTTCGGCAGGCGCTGAGGCCGGAGCAGGTGCCACCACACGGACATCAGCGAGGATCGGGCAGTCGCCAATGATCCGGCGCCGGGCGATCTCCGCGTAGGCTGGGTTCAGCTCGATGCCGATGCAGTCGCGCTGCAGGCGCTCGGCAACGAGACCGGTGGTGCCGGCGCCGAAGAACGGATCCAGCACGATGCCTCCAGGTGGGCAGCCGGCCTTGATGCACGTCTCTGGCAACTCGGGCGGGAACGTGGCGAAGTGAGCTTCGGCGAACGAGTGAGTCGCGATCGTCCAGACGCTGCGCTTATTGCGAGTACTCGGGGTGTCTGCAGAGTCACGCCAGCCCGGGCCTCGGCCCATCCGAGCGCTCACCTCTGCGTCGATCATCGGTACCGCAACCGCACGCGGCTTCACCTTCGCGTCATAGCCGTGCCCGAAACCGACGCCGTTGTTGCGCGCGGTGCGCTTTTGTGGCTTCTGGCCTGGCACTGCATAGTCTTTCGCGCCGAAGTCGTTGCGCGGATCGTCGGCAGCGCCGACTGCAGCTTCTTTGACGGCCTCGGCGTCGTAGTAGTACCGCTCGCTCTTGGTCAGCAGGAAAATGTACTCGTGCGACTTTGTGCAGCGATCGCGCACCGATTCCGGCATCGGGTTCGGCTTCGACCAGACGATGTCCTGGCGCACCCACCAGCCAGCGTCCTGCAGCGCGATCGCCAGGCGGTGAGGCATCATGCAGAGGTCTTTCGGCTTGAACCCTTCTAGCTTCTTGCGATTCGGTTGGGTATTGACCATGCCGCGACGGATGAAGCGCTCTCCTTGATCGCCGCCGCCCGGTGCCCGGCCTACGGCGCCAGCACCAGTAGCGTAGCTGTCGCCCATGTTCATCCAGCAGGTGCCGTCCGGACGCAGCACGCGGCGCAGTTCTTCGAAAACGTCGACCATGGCCGCGATGAATTCGGCCGGCGATGCTTCCAGGCCGATCTGGCCGTCGACGCCGTAGTCGCGCAGACCCCAATACGGCGGGCTGGTGACGATGCAGTGCACCGAGTTGTCGGCCAGGGTGCGCAGCTGCTCGCGCACGTCGCCGATCAGGATGGTGGTGGTCATGCTGCCACCTCGGCGCCGGCGCGCTGGCGCAGCGCCACCTGGTGCTTTGCCCACTCGCCCGCAATCCAGGTCACGCCCTTCGGAGTGAAGCGCGCAGCGTTGTAGGCGTGGCCGCTGACCTGCGCCGTGCCGGCCTTGACGCAGAAGCGCCCGGCGTCGATGTGCTGCGCGTGCGGGGTCAGCTCGCCGGCCAGGCGGTACAGGATCTTCGCGTCGAGCAGGAACTCGCGGAAGTCGTTTTCTTTCGCATTCAGCAGCTTCGCCACCTGGCGGAAGCCCTTCGTGCCGGTCGAGTCGGCGTAGCGCTCGACGAACTCGACGGCCGGCGCCGCGGCAGCCAGTTGCTCGGCCTGGGCCGCAATCACGTCCTGCTGGTCGGCGGCCAGGCGCAGCGCGTCGGCGAACGATCGCGGCAGGGCCGGCGCCGGCGCTGCGGCTTCCAGCGCCATCCACCGGTCGATGATCTTGGCGCGCAGCGCGGCGCTGTAGCCCGAGATCACGACCAGGCAGTCGCGCTTCGTCAGGTCGTAGACCATCGTCGGGCGCCCGCCGCCGTCGGCCTGGTGCGCGCGGGCAGTATTACGACCAAGTCGTAAAACCTCTTCGTTGATCAGGCGCTCAATCGTCGCGATGACGTCGTTGTGGCGCGCTTCGCAAATGTCGGCGATCTCGCGGCTCGACATCGTCGCTTCGGCGGCGCCAGGGCTTTGCAGGGTCAGCATGTTGTCTCCGGTGATGTTCGTGGTCATGGGTTCGGACCCTGGCGGCGCGCGGCCTCAGCGGCACGGATGCGGGCGTCGTATTGCTCGTAGCTTTCGTCGGTGCCCTTCGGGTCCATGCCCTGCGGCTTGCGGACCTGGATCGGTGCGGCAGGCGGTTTGCCGTACGCCTGGGTAGATGCCGCAGGCGGGTTCAGCAGCTTGTCGACGATCGGAACGAGGTAGTTCGGGTGAATCTTGGCCGTTTCGCCCTTGTGCTCGCGAGCCAGGCCCACGGCAGCGATTAGCACGGCCATGTCAATTTTCTGCGTCACCCAGGCTTGCACGGCAGGCTGGGTGAACGTTGCGTCAACGCCGAGCTTGCGCAGAGCGACGGTCAGGGCGATCGCGGGGTCGGCGCTTTCCGCAGGGTCTTCACGAGGCGGCATTGCAGCAGCTCGTGGGTTGTCGGGTTCGGCCGGGTCAAGATCGACGACGACGACACCGGCGGCAGCCGGAGCGCTCGCGCTGTCCTTGATCCCTTCCTCTCCTTGATCCTTGATCCCTTCCTCCGACGACACTTCGAGAGGATTCGCGACTACTCGCGAGGATTCAACGAATGGGGGAATCTTCGACTTGCTCGGCTTGTCAATCTTCTGATGAATCAACCAGTTACAGAGTTGGACGTAGCTTTGGGCGCCAGCCTTGTAACGGACGATGCACCCCTCGGCTTCGAGTTCAGTCATCCAGCCGTCGATGAGCGCTGGCGCATCATCGTCATAAGGGAAAAGAAGGCTCGCGAGCATTCGCGAATTTCCGCGAAGTCTCCCCTCGTCATCCGAGATCGTCCAGAGCTGGATGAATGTCAGGCGAGCATCGCGCGAGACGTTACCCATGCTCTCGGACTGCGGAAACTCGGGCTTGATGGAACGGATGCGTGCCATGTCAGTGGGCCTTCTTGATCAGGGGGAGCTGGCGCGGATCGCTCTTGTCGAGCACGTAGATCACCGCACGGCGGCCCGGCAGCACCTGGTCGCAGTCTGGGTCGCCAGCGTCGACGGCATTGGCCGCAGCCTTGATGCACACGGCCGCGCGCTGGCCGGCGAACAGGCAACCGTGGCACTCGCCGAACACGGGCGCCTCGATGGCCTTGATGCGGACGTTGTCCGGGTTGATGGGTGCGGCTGTCTCGCCTTCCCAGTTGTCGCTGAGGATATTGGTCGTCATGCCGCCACCATCGCAACGATGCAGCCGGCCTGGTGCCCGGCGCCCTGCTCGATGCCGCAGATCGTGCAGCGCGGGGAGTTGTTCGCCGGCGCGCGGCGCTCGATCGCTGGGGCGCCGAAGAAGGCGGCCACCAGCGGGTCACGGCGGATCACCAGTGGAGCCTTGTTCTTCGGATAAGCCAGTGGTGCTGGGCGCGGCGTCAGGCTGGTCGTGCGCGCGCCGGCGTACCACATGAAGTAGGTGCCACGAGCGGTCGTGTACATGAGCTTCTGGTGGTGCACCAGCATGTCATCTTCGAGCCCTTTTAGGCGATGCCGGATGGCCGTTACGGAGTAGCCAAAATGCGAGCTCAGTTCGTCGGCGGTGCACGGGCCCAGCTTCAGGTGCTCGAGCAGAGAATGCGCCAGGCGCGTTGTTGGAACGAGGTAGCCGCTCATTTTTCAGCCATCCCATTCAGGCGCGCCAGCAGCTCCATCATCGGGCGGATCGAAACGAAGATCGCCTTCTCGATGTGCTGCACTTCATTGGCATCGATGCGGCCGTCGGCCAGCGCGGTATGCACGAGGGTGCCAACCTGGCCCAGGCTGCCCCAGATGTCCGTGACCGACTCAAGCACCGCCATGTCGCTCGCCGGCTGCGCGTCGATCTTCGTGCACACGAAGCCGTGACGGCGCGCCAGCGCGTGCAGCACCGCGTAATCCTCCGTCAGCTCCATCACCCGCGATGCGTCGTCCATCGTCAGCACGTTGGTGGTGCTGTTCGGGTTGGCCTTGTTGCGCAGCAGGCCGGCGGTGTAACCCATGCGCACGGCCAGCGCCTCACAGCCGCCAGGGGTGTCGTGCACGGTCTTGTAAAAGGCGTCTTTGTAGTTCATGTGATGTTCCTGCAAACAAATGGTGCGTGGAAAGTTTTGAGGCGCGACAATGCAGTTATGGAAACTTCGATATCACTTCGTTTTGGCGGGTCGACAGCGCGGAAGCGCCGGCAGCGGGCCGTAGACGTCGTCGAACGTGATCGCGTGGCCGAGGCCGTGCGCGTAGGTGATCAGCTTTCGGGCCACTTCCGGCGGCATCTGCTGCCCTCGCTCGTAATTTGAGACGTTGCCTTGGGTGACACCGATGCCGGCGGCCATTGCTTCTTGGGTCACGCCGAGGCGTTCCCGGAGGAGTTTGATCGAGTTCATGCACGTATATTAGTCCGACTAATGGTCCATGTCAACAGTCTGACTAATTGCTCTTTATTAGTTTCACTTATACTCTCGCGCGCATGCCAGCCCTACCACTCACACAAGAGCAGCTCGACGATGCTGCTCGCTTAAAGCAACTCTTCGCCGTCTGGCAGCGCGCCCAGCGCGATGCCGGCCTGCCCTCTTCACAGGAAGCGATCAGTGAGCAGCTGGGATTCAACCAGAGTTCCCTGAGTCAGTACCTGAACGGCCGCATCCCGCTGAACATCGACGCCGCGACCAAGTTCGCCAACCTGATCGGCAAGCCTGTGATCGAATTCAGCGCCACCCTGGCTGGACAGATCGGCAGGTATGCCGGGCCGGCCGAACCAGTCGACTCCAGTGCAATGCTTCGCCGGGCCAGCCCTGTCTCCCTGGACGACCCCGACCCGAGCGGCCTGATTTCGGTGCCGATGGTGACCATGCGCGTCGAGGCGGGGGTGCCCGGGTTCGAAGCCGACCTGGAGTTCGAGGATGGCGGCGTGATCCAGATACCGCGCGAAGCCGTCGAATCCGAAAATTGGGCGCCGCAGTGCCTCTTGGCCGTCAAGGTGCGTGGCCTGAGCATGATCCCGGTGTTTGCCGACGGTGACACCATCGTCCTCAATGTCGCCGATCGTAAGCTCGTGTCTGGCGAGGTGTACGCCGTAAATTGCGAGGGCAAGCCTGCGGTCAAGCAAATGGTCTTCGAGCGCCATCAGTGGTACATGCGGTCGTTCAACCCCGCCTTTGATCCGAAGCCGTTCCGCGCGCCGGATTCCGACATCATCGGAAAGGTCGTTTATCAACCTGGTCGAGTCGTGTCTGGGCGGATGAAGTGAATAGACGGTTCGCCGTCGCCGATTGGCTCGGAACTTTCGTCGCCATAGAGGTTGACCCATTGGAGTTCGACGGCGCGGGGACGGACGACCTGCTGCAGCAGGCCGGCAAATACTTCGCAGGGATGAACGTCGCTATGATCACGCCGGACTGGGAAGCGCCCACAGGCATCCGTGCGCGGGGCCTGCATGTACCCGCAGATGTTCTGGCATCCCCGGACTTAATCTGGCGCGAATTGCATTTGCCGGAAGAGCCTGACTTACCATTTTAAAACCTATTTTCAGGAGCGCTCATGAGAAACTTTTTAGCAGGATTTACCTTCATACTTTTGTCTATTCCCGCGTTCGCGGGAACCTGCGTCGCGCTCGATTATCAGGAAATGAAGGATATGTCAGTAGAAGAAGTGACTATCGAAGCTTGCAAGGTTCGCAAGGCGGCCGGCGAATATTTAGACCAGACTATCGAAAATATCGGTGGGCGTGGCCCGAAGCCATATCCGAATGCGCAGGTCGATTTCGACCAGTGCATGGGGCAGGCCACCAGGATTGAGCGCGTGCTCGAGTCAAAAGGAGTGCCCAAAGCGTCGGTACCTGAACTTTGCAAGCAGGCCGCAGCGAAGCCTGCCGCCCCTTAATGCGCTACGACGCGCCTGAATGACGAGATGCCACATATTAAACTAGTGAACAGTAGGCACGCTCGATCAGCTTATTTAAATGATCTATCCTAATTGAATGGAAATAGAATAATAAAATGAGTTCAGATCAAATACTTCCAGTTGGAACACCGATCATATCTTTTGATGATGCCAACGCTTTTTTCGCCCAGAGAAAAGTAGGAAACTGTCCCGTCTGCAATCATAGTCGTTGGGCTATATTTACTTCATCGATTAAAACCGGTGGTGGCACGGCTGCCGGATTCGCCGCCGTTGAATTAAATGATTTTTCCTCTCTAGCAGGGGCAGTGCCGGTGGTTATGGCGACCTGTAAGAAGTGCGCTTTTATTCGCACTCACTCAATGCTTGCAATTTCAAAATGGGTCGGCGAAGGAAGGCCGGAGTTCGCAAGTGATGAATGACCCACTTAATTCATATGACCCAGGCGCTGCGCAATTTCTCGATGCAGTTCGCCAGCGGAAATACGCAGAGTCATCTCAGGACAATGAGTTTTCTGCTATTGACAATATCGGAGCTACCCCCAATAGTGCATCTATGTCCGATTTGTCCCGCCAAGAATTAAAAGCCGAACTTGCCGCCTCCGAGGCGAAGGTCGACGCGCGCCTGGCGAACTTCGATACCAGCGTCAAGACGGGTTTTGCTGAGCTGCGTACGGACTTTGCCAAGATGCAGTCTGAAATGCACAAGAACACGACAGACTTGATCAAATGGGGCATCGTCACTGCCCTAGGCTTCGCAACCGCTACGATTGCTATCCTTACCTTCGTGATCAACAACGCCGTGCCAAAAGCTCCAGCAGCTGCCGTCAGCCACCCAGCACCAATCGTGATCACTGTCCCATCGCCAGCACCGCTACAGCCTTCGCCAGCCGGCTAGACATTCCCGCTTAAGCGGGAACCCCGTCGCCACCCTCACCCGCCCAGCGCGGGTATTTTTTCGCCCAATGACCCGAGCGAAGATATTTTTCGCCTGGATATCAGTCAGACTGTTGACTTATTTAATTAGTCCGACTAATATGGTCATATGCGTTCACCGATGAGGTGGCCACACAGCGCGGCTTGGGAAGTACTCGACCAACCATCGGTGTTTCTAGGGAACCGAGTCGCGCTGTGTGGTAGCTGGCAGGACTCAGGCGCCTGCATCGTCTCTGAAGTACGAGGCCTGGCAGCCGCCACAACTTATTCGATACCGTTTTTTTTGGAGAGCAGCATGGACAAATTGAAGCAGATGCTCGACGCCCACCGCAACAAGGATCGCGAGTTCCCGACGTATGACGAGCTGGTCGCGCTGACGGAAACGGCAGCGCCGAAAGATATCCCGGCATCGGCGATGACGCTGCGCGACTACTTCGCAGCGAAAGCGATGCAGGCAGTAACCACCAATGAGATTGGTGCGAAGGGCTTCACTTTTGAGCAGCGCGCCATCTGGTCGTACCAGCAGGCTGACGCGATGCTCGCCGCCCGTGGTGCCGCATGACCCAGGCGTACGACACCGAGTACCTGAGCCAGGCGATCGACGAAGAGATCGTGCTGGCCAAGCTCGACCGGAACCAGCGCGGCAGGAAGCCGACGACCATTTGGCGCGACGTGCCGGTGCACCAGGTGGTGGCAGGCAAGACGCCGCTGGGCATGTATGGCGGCCTGCACAGCGCCGACCTGCCCCGCTACCGCCGCAACCCGCGCGACGCCGGCGAGCTGTGCGTGAAGCGCGGCCTGAACGTGAAGCACGACCACGACGAACATTGCGTATCGGCTTCGTACGGCAGCAGCCGGCGCGCCGTGACCGAGTACTACGGCATGCACCCGGACGTCGCGGCGGCCACGATGGCGGCGATTACCCGGGCTGCAATCCAGATGCTGACCGAGAAGCGCGACGAAGCTGCCGCGCTCAACCCTACCCGCGCACCGGCCCGCCGTCGGCCTGCAGCGCGGGCAAAACCGAAAACGTGAGGATTGCCATGCGCTACCGAGTAACCATCTGCACCGCCCCCGATGTCGCCCCGGTCACGTACACCGCCATCGGCGACCGTGATGCCCTGCAGGATGCTGCGTACGACGACGGCGCGATGGGCGTGTCGGTCATCCTTGAAAGCTGACGCGGCCATGGCACGCAACAAACGCCGCGCGTGGCGCGCACCCAGCACCGACAGCCAGGGCACTACCCAGGCCGATCTCGACGCGATCAGGAACTACCGGGCCAATCGCACCTCTCCGCGCTACTACCGCGATCTGAAGGCAATCGATAACCCTACGCCAACCGAAGCACTGGAAGAGACCCAAAAATGACCGCATACAACATGACCCAGGCAGCGCCAACGATCCGCGAAGGTGAGCGCATCGTCCCTGCCGCCGACAACCGTGAGCTGATGCGCCGCTTGGCAGAGCACGCATACCCGGGCGTGACAGGCCCTGCCACCCCACTGGCACCGTCGAGCGCACTTGATCAGTGCCGAGTGCTCAGCGACCCACTGCGCCAGTGGGTGGACATCGAGACCGAGGAAATGCTCGACTACGCGAAAGCGCGGCCTGAGGTGTTCGAGATTCGCACGCTTTACGAGATGCCGGTCGATGAGCTGGTGCGCTCGCCGAACTTCACCGTGCGCGCTGCCCTGGATGTGGTCGACCAGGCTCGCCGCGACCGCAAGGCAGCAGCCCTCAAGCTGCGCACAGCCCTGGCCATCTTGGAAGAAATGCCATGAGCGAACACCGCCTACGGGTCATCAAGTGGAAGTGCGCGATCGTCTTCCTGCATTGCGTCGCGTGCAGCGCGGCCATCGCCCACGGGTGTCCGCTGTGAGCTTCGAAAAGCTGCGTCTCGAGTACCAATGCCCGGAGCGCCTCGCGCGGCACCTGTACGAAGAGCTCGAGCAGATCCGTAAAGACCTGACGCGAACCGAAGCGCTGCTGGCCATCGCCAGCGCCCACCGCAACAAAGCCGAAAAGAAACTGGCGCCGCTCGCACCGCGCCGCGCCAACCGAGATCGAGAGGAAGACTGATGGAACACGCACTCCCCCGCCGCACCGCCGGCATCCCGCGCACCTGGGCGCTGTGCATGACCAGTGAAAACCACGGGACTGTCGGCAAAGCTGGCGACCCGTTCAGCCACGCGCCCGGGAAGCACGAGCGCGTGCAGGTTGTCGAGATCGTTGCCGTAGGCGCGCCGCCAGCGCCAGACGTCGACCTGGCAGGCCTTGTGCGCATCGACGTTGCCGACCTGGTCGACAAATTGGGCGATGTCTTCACCTGGGCTCGCGAACTCCCAATCCCAACCCGCGGTGCCGGCAGCGCGATGCGTAAAGTGCGAGAGGTGAGGGAGGCGCTCGCCGCCACTCCTGTAGCGGCGCCGGGCTGGTTCAGCATCGACGCGACGGAGCCGCCAGAGAACGAGCTGATCGCCCTGCGGTACTGGCCCTACGGTAATAGCGAGAACCCACAGGCAGTGACTGGCGGGCGATACATCGACGGCACCTACTACAACGACGAGGGCGACGAAATGCACCCTCCCAGCCATTGGTGCCGCCTGCCCTACTTCGATGCAGAAGCAACTACCCAGGCATCTACATCAGGCGAGCGCCAGGAAGGCGGTGCAGCGTGAGCGTCGTTGCCGAACGCCTGACGAAGGCTGGCCAGCGCTTCGTAGATGACATGACCCGCTGCCGTGGCATGGATTGGGTCCGCTTGGGCATGATGGTCGAATCGTATGGCGAACTGGGAACCATCGTCGGCATGAACAGCGGCGCCAACCTCGATGTGGTATTCGCGAACCAGCTTAAGTGGGGCAAGCACAAGCACAACTGCCATCCATGGTGCGAAACGCGCTACTTCGACGAAGCGGGCCGGGTGATCAAGGATTACACCGGTACAGCACGAGCCGTACGCAATAACGCCGTGAAGGCGCCGCTTGCGAGCGCTGATCCGACGAACATTCAATATTGAGAGCGACATGACCACCACCCCCCCATCCGCCAACGATAGCGGGCTGAATCTCGACCACCTGGAAGCGCTGGCGCGCGCGGCAACGCCGGGGCGCTGGATGCGCCTGTTCGGCGAACGCACGGTCTACGATCGAATGGAGGACGGTTGCCGCGGCAATGCCATCGTTCGTGCTGATCTCGGGTACGGACTCCAGGACATCAGCAATCTCGACTTCATTGCCGCCGCCAACCCTGCCGCTGTGCTGGAACTGATCGCGCTCGCCCGCCGCACTGCCCTCGCCAACCAGCCAGCGCCGACAGTGCCAGACAGTTTCAAGGCGCGACAGGACTTCCTGGACTGGAACCGCGCCAAGAGCGATCCGGCTGTGAAGATCGGGCGAGAGTATGCGGTTGCCGAAAAGCTGATGGAATTGATGGCGAATCAACCAGCGCAGGAGCAGGCCGAGCCTGACCACGCCTCAGCTCCGGCCCTCCTAAATGTGGACGAGTTGGCCGCACTGCGCAGATTCCAAGAAACTTGCGAGGACTCAGATTCGGGCGGCTATGACGTGGAAAAAGACATGATGAAGCGCCTTGCTGCAATCGGTGTGATCGAATCAAAGGGGTTTGGCCGCTATCAGTTCACGAAGTTTGGGGACTACATAGTCGCGCGCGCCGCGCAGCAGGAGCCAGTAGCAGCGCCCCAGCAAGCCGCAGCACCGAAGCCTGCGCACGGCCACCGCGACGATTACTATCTTCTGGCCAATGGCCGACGCCTGGGCCTCGAACCAATCAGCCGCGTGCGCAACATGCCGAACTGGGTGCTGGCAATGGAACTGTTCGCGACCGGCAGCACTAGTGCGCACCAGCTTTGCCGCGATGCGGGCGTCGATCCGGACAGCACCACGACCCAGCGCGCCACCCAGCTCGACGGCGGCCAGGAAGGGATCGAATCAAATGGCTGATACCCACCATGTCAAAGATCACGTTGTGCGCGAGGTGGTGAACCGCCTGCGCGACACGGCGCTGGAGTTCCACGCACACGGCAGCTTGCGCGAGCGCCTGGCGCGCGAACTGGAGCCGCTGCTGGTTGCTTCTCGCCCTGCTGAGGTGGACGACAAGATCCCGCGCGAAAGCAATGACGCGCTGATTGCCATGGCCAAGTATTGGAAGCTCGACGGCGACTGGATGACGTGCAAGGGCTGTCGGCGCAGTCTCATCGCATCGCGCGATGGTGAAGAACTGGCGCATGGCGAAGGCTGCAAGTATTGGGACCAGCAGCATCCATGGGCGCAGCTGCGTGAACTGATCATGCGGCGCCCAGCGCCAGCCGGTGCTGCTCAATGATCTTGGGCAGCATTACACACACGGCGCGCCGCGATCACCTGTGCGCCTTCTGCGGCATGACCGTGCAGAAGAACGAGCGGTACGTGCGCGCGCAGTCGCCGGGTGGCGCGCAGGCCAAGAAGCCGTTTCACACCAAGTGCTACCTGGGCCTCACCGCTGGCCAGCAGCACCAACGAATTAGCAAGCAAGGGGAATGACGATGGAACGAATCACACGCTTTCTGCGGCTGCCGGCCGTGATCGAAATGGTGGGCCTGCAGCGCACCGCAATCTATGGCCGGATCAAGGCCGGGACGTTCCCGGCACCGGTCCAGCTCGGCCCGCGCGCGGTCGCCTGGGATGAGCAAGAACTGGTGCGCTGGCAGGGGAGCCTGAGCCGCGGCGTCAAAAAGCAGCTCAATTAGCCATGGGGGTAGAGATGGGGGTAGGCGGAATTGAAAAAGCCCCTTCATAGGGGCTTTTTAGTTTTTTTGGCGGAGAGAGGGGGATTCGAACCCCCGGTAGGCTATGAACCTACACACGCTTTCCAGGCGTGCGACTTAAACCACTCATCCATCTCTCCTGATGGTCGACGTGCGCGTTCCACGAAGCCGCTCATTATAACAACAATTCCTGGTAGTACAAGACCGATCCTGCAACGACCTGCCCGCCCCCTTTTCACGCATGACCTGTGAATGGTATCGTTCCCGGCTGGCCTGCCCCTCTGGCACGCTACCCGCAACGGATACGTCGTGAAACGCACATCACTTTATCTCATCATCTTCGCCGTGGCCGCAGCTGGCGCCGGCGCTGGCTCCTGGCTCGTGAACCGCACCCCGACCGGGGCGCCGGAAACAAAGCCTGCCCCCGCAACCGCGACCGCCACCAGCACGCAAGACGCCAGCGCCATCGCAACCGACCTGCGCGCCATGCTCGACGCCTACCGCAAGATCATTGTGCTGACCAATGACGAGGCCACGCTGCCCGCCGCCGAGCGCGCCCAGGCGAACCGCATCGGCCAGCAGCTGTTCCACGAAAATCAGGAACGCATCGGCCGCGTCGAGACGGCGTTGACCACGCTGATCGCGTCGAACAACCCACGCCGCTTCGACGCCATCGGCACCCTGCTCGACTACATCGAGTCGGGCGACGGCCTGTATGACGCCGACCGCCTGGCGTTTCGCGAAACCCTGCGCAGCTTGCAGGCGCAGATCGCCAGCGATTCGTCGCTCGCCGCGATCAAGCTGCACAAGCGGATCTCGGAAGACCTCGACGCGCTGGCCGAGATCGAGCGCAATTACGAGAAGGAGATCCGCGCGATCTTCGGGCGCTATGATACCCGCGCGATCGAGCTGAAACGCGAGAAGTGGGACAGCTACATCGCCTACCTGAAAAAACTCTACACGCGCGAACGCATCCTGAAGGAATACGGCGTCGTGCTGCCCTACCCCGCTGCGCCGGAACCGGAGCCTGCTGCTCCAGAACCGGGTGCGCCAGCGCAGGCCAGCCGCGAAGGCGCCGAAATCTTCGGCAAGTCGCTTCCGAAAAAGACCGTGCTGCTGACCTTCGACGATGGCCCGCACCGCCGCTACAGCGAAGAAATCGCCGCGATCCTCAAGCAGTACAACGCGCCGGCGATCTTCTTCAACGTCGGGCGCAACCTGGGCGCGCTCGATGCGCAGGGTGCCGCCAAACTGAGCGCCAATGCCCAGGTCAGTCGCAAGCTCAAGGACGCCGGCTACGTGCTGGCCAATCACAGCCTCACGCATGCGCAGTTGTCCAAGCAGACGGGCGCGAAACTAAAATCCGAAATCCTCGATACCGACACGTTGCTCAAGGCGGTCGATCCGCAGCGATCGTCGCTGTTTCGCTTTCCGTACGGCGCGCGCAATCGCGAGGGCATGCAATTGCTGGCCGATGCGCAGCTCACGTCGATGATGTGGAATATCGATTCGCTCGACTGGGCCGACCCGGTCCCGTCGTCGATCGCCGACCGCGTGCTGCGCAGCATCGAGAAGGAAGGCCGCGGCATCATCCTGTTTCACGATATCCACGAGCGCACCGTCAAGGCGCTGCCGATGATTCTCGAACGCCTGGCCGCTGAGGGTTACCAATTTGCCGGCTGGGATGGCACAACGTTCCAGGTCGACAGCAAGGCAGCGCCCGCGCCGGCGCCACGCGCGGCGGCCACCGGCTACGCCAATTCGTGGGCGATCCTGGTGGGCATCGACAATTATCCGAAGTGGCCGCGCCTGGAATATGCGGTGCGCGATGCCGAAGGCGTCGAGCGACTACTGGTGCAGAAATTCGGGTTCGCGCAGGAGCGCGTGATCACGCTGAAGAATGAACAGGCCACGCGCCAGGGCATCCTGGCTGCGTTCCACGATCGTCTGGCGCACGGCGGCTTGCAGCCGAACGATCGCGTGTTCGTGTTCTTCGCCGGGCATGGCGCCACGCGCAAGCTCAGTTCCGGGCGCGACCTCGGCTACATCGTGCCGTTCGACGCCGACCCGAACAACCTGGCCACCGATGCGATTCCGATGACCGAAATCCAGAACATCGCCGAGAGCCTGCCGGCCAAGCACGCGCTGTTCGTGATGGACGCCTGCTACAGCGGCCTTGGCCTGACACGCGGCGCGGCCAATGCGTCGTTCTTGCGCGACAACGCGCGCCGCCTGGGCCGGCAGATGTTGACGGCCGGCGGCACAGACCAGCTGGTGGCCGATGGCGGGCCGAATGGCCACTCGGTGTTTACCTGGACGCTGATGCAGGGCCTGGGCGGCAAGGGCGACCTGAATGGCGATGGCCTGATCACGGCCACCGAGCTGGCGGCATATGTGGCGCCGGCGGTATCCAGCGTGTCGCAGCAGACCCCGGCCTTTGGCAGCTTGCCGGGGTCGGAAGGCGGCGACTTCGTGTTCGAGCTGCCGGAAGAAACGGAGTTCCTCACCGCCGGCACGGCGCAGTTGTCGAACGATGCGATTGCGCTCAACACGCGGCTCGATGCGCAGGCGTCGAAGGCAACGGGCACGGTGGTGGTCAAGGATCTGCAAGGCGGCGAGACGCGGCTCAAGGCGCCGGCGGCGGTGCCGGTATCGAGCCGGCAGCAGGCGCAGCGGGCCAATGATCTGGGGCTGCAACTGTATAAAGAGAAGCAGTATGCGCAGGCCGAGGCGCAGTTTACCGAGGCGCTCAAGCTGCGACCGGACTTTGCGCTGGCAGCGAACAATCTGGGCTTCGTGTTTTACAAGCAGGATCGTTTTGTCGAGGCGGCGCGCTGGTTTGAAAATACCGTCAAGATCGATCCGTCGCGGGCGATTGCGTATCGCAATCTGGGTGATGCGTATGTCAGGTCGAAGCAGCCGCAGAAAGCCAGGGCGGCGTTTACGACGTATCTTGAATTGGCGCCGACCGGTGCCGGTGCGGCGTATGCGAAGGAGCAGTTGCAGAAGTTGTGATGGTGGTTGGACGCGTGGATGGCAGAGCCATCCACCCTACGTCATAAAAAATGCCCGTCGTCGCATTGCGAAGACGGGCATTTTTGTTACCGGCCCGAAGGCCGGCACCAGTGGCGTAATTACGCCGATTCTTTCAACTGCTCCAGAATCGCTGGATTCTCGAGCGTCGACACATCCTGCGTGATGTTCTCGCCCTTGGCCAGCACGCGCAGCAGGCGGCGCATGATCTTGCCTGAGCGGGTTTTTGGCAGGTTGTCGCCGAAGCGGATTTCCTTCGGCTTGGCGATCGGACCGATCTCCTTGCCCACCCAGGCACGCAGTTCGTTGGCGATTTTTTTCGCTTCTTCGCCCGTTGGCCGCGCGCCCTTGAGCACGACGAAGGCGCAGATCGATTCGCCCGTCGTGTCGTCCGGGCGACCCACCACCGCCGCTTCGGCCACCAGCGAATTGGCGACCAGTGCCGATTCGATTTCCATCGTGCCCATGCGGTGACCCGACACGTTCAGCACGTCGTCGATGCGGCCCGTGATCGTGAAGTTGCCCGTGTCCTTGTTGCGGATCGCGCCGTCGCCCGCCAGGTAGTATTTGCCACCCAGCTCATCCGGGAAGTAACTGGTGCGGAACCGGTCCGGGTTATTCCAGATGGTGCGGATCATCGACGGCCATGGGCGCTTGACGACCAGGATGCCGCCCTGCCCGTTAGGCACGTCGGCACCGGCTTCATCGACAATCGCGGCCATGATGCCCGGCAGCGGCAGCGTGCACGAACCCGGCACCATCGGCGTCGCGCCCGGCAGCGGCGTGATCATGTGGCCGCCCGTTTCGGTCTGCCAGAAGGTGTCGACAATCGGGCAGCGCTCGCCGCCGACGTTCTTGTAGTACCACATCCAGGCTTCCGGATTGATCGGCTCGCCGACCGAACCCAGCAGGCGCAGGCTCGACAGATCGGAATTCTTCGGGTGGACTTTCTCGTCCACATCCGATGCCTTGATCAGCGAGCGGATCGCCGTTGGCGCCGTGTAGAAGATGCTGACCTTGTGCTTCTCGATCGTCTTCCAGAAGCGGCCGGCGTTCGGGAAGGTGGGCACGCCCTCGAACACGACCTGCGTGCCGCCGACAGCCAGCGGGCCATAGGCGATATAGGTGTGACCGGTGATCCAGCCGATGTCGGCGGTGCACCAGAAGACGTCGTCGGGCTTCAGGTCGAACGTCCACTTCATGGTCAGCGCGGCCCACAGCAGGTAGCCGCCGGTCGAGTGCTGCACGCCTTTCGGGGTGCCGGTCGAGCCGGACGTATAGAGGATGAACAGCGGATGCTCGGCGTCGACCCATTCCGGCTCGCAGTCGGCCGACTGGCCTTCGACCAGCTCGTGCAGCCACAGGTCGCGGCCTTCCTTGAAAGCGACGTCGCCACCGGTGCGCTTGTAGACGATGACGTCCTTGACCGTGTCGCAGCCACCCATGCCCAGGGCTTCGTCAACGATGGCTTTCAGCGGCAGCGATTTGCCGCCGCGCTGCTGCTCGTCCGCCGTGATGACCGCGACCGCGCCGGCGTCGATGATGCGCTCCTGCAGCGATTTGGCGGAGAAGCCGCCAAACACCACCGAGTGGGTGGCACCGATACGGGCGCAGGCCTGCATCGCGCTGATGCCTTCGACCGACATCGACATGTAGATAATGACGCGGTCGCCCTTCTTGATGCCGCGCGACTTGAGCGCGTTGGCGAATTTGCAGACGCGCTCGTGCAGCTCGCGGTAGGTCACGCGGTTGACGGCGCCGTCATCGGCTTCGAAGATGATCGCGGTCTTGTCGGCGTTGCCGTTTTCAAGATTGCGGTCGAGGCAGTTGTACGACGCATTGAGCTGGCCGTCGCCGAACCATTTGTAGAATGGGGCGTCAGACTCGTCGAGCGTGCTGGTAAATGGCTTGTGCCAGTCGAGGTTCTCGCGCGCCAGGCGGGCCCAGAAACCTTCGTAGTCGCTGGCCGCTTCGGCGCACAGCTTGTCGTAGGCGGCCATGCCGCTGACGGTGGCGTTGGCAGCAAAATCGAGCGGCGGCTGGAACACGCGATTTTCTTGCAGGCCCTGGGATTGCTCTTGCGTCGTCTCGTTCTCGGACATGTCAGTCTCCATTCTAGTTAGTGGGTTATGCCGATACCATAGGGGCGCTCGCTTACTGAGCCCTTACACATCGCCCCGGCGACCAGGCGTTGGGCTGACCTGCGCCGCCCAATTCATTCTAACGCCGTCCGTTGCAAAGCGTGCAACTGCTCTGCCGACGACACCGTAACGCTGGCGCCGGTGTAAAATGCCGTGCTGAATTTTCTCGCACTTCCTGGAGTTCCATCCCGATGTCGTCCCTGCCGCCGAACCAGCCTTTTCGCAAGCTGTCGCCCCTCAATTCGCTGATTTTCTCGAGCCGCTGGCTGCAACTGCCGCTCTACCTGGGCCTGATCCTGGCCCAGTGCGTCTACGTCTTTCACTTCTGGGTCGAACTCGTCGACCTGATCGGCGCCGCCATGGGCAACGCCGATTCGCTCAAACACATCATCGATGCCGTCAGCGTTCCGGGCGCCCTGCGCCCTACCCGGCTCAATGAAACCATCATCATGCTGGTCGTGCTCGGCCTGATCGATGTGGTGATGATCTCGAACCTGTTGATCATGGTGATCATCGGGGGTTATGAGACGTTCGTGTCGCGCATGCATCTGGATGGTCACCCGGACCAGCCAGAATGGTTGTCGCACGTGAACGCGTCGGTCCTGAAGACCAAGCTGGCGATGGCGATCATCGGCATTTCGTCGATTCATCTGCTCAAGACTTTCATCAACGCGTCGTCCTACGATGTGAAGACGTTGTTCTTCCAGACCCTGATCCACTTCGCGTTCCTGCTCTCGGCCATGGCAATTGCCTACACCGACCGCATCGTGATGAGCACGCACAACGACAAGCACGCTTAAAACAAACATTCCTGGTACCCCTGAAAGAGCGAACATGGCAACCGTGATTACCCAAGACGACCTGATCGAATCGGTCGCGGCAGCACTGCAGTACATCAGCTACTACCACCCTGCGGATTACATCCAGCACCTGGCGCGCGCCTACGAGGCCGAGCAGAGCCCGGCCGCCAAGGACGCGATCGCCCAGATCCTGACCAATTCGCGCATGTGCGCCGAGGGCAAGCGTCCGATCTGCCAGGACACCGGCATCGTCAACGTGTTCCTGAAAATCGGCATGGGCGTGCGCTTCGAGGGTTTCACGGGCACCGTCACGGATGCCGTCAACGAAGGCGTGCGCCGCGCCTACAACTTCGCCGACAACAAGCTGCGCGCCTCGATCGTCGCGGACCCGCATTTCGAGCGCAAGAACACCAAGGACAACACCCCGGCCGTGGTCCACATGGAGCTGGTCGAAGGCGAAACCGTCGACGTGAAAGTCGCGGCCAAGGGCGGCGGCTCGGAAAATAAAACCAAGTTCGTCATGCTCAACCCGTCCGACTCGCTGGTCGACTGGGTGCTGAAAACCGTGCCGCTGATGGGCGCGGGCTGGTGCCCGCCGGGCATGCTCGGCATCGGTATTGGCGGCACCGCCGAAAAGGCGATGCTGATGGCCAAGGAGTCGCTGATGGAAGACATCGACATGTACGAGCTGCGCCAGCGCGGCCCGAACAACAAACTCGAAGAGCTGCGCATCGAGCTGTGCGACAAGATCAACGCGCTGGGCATCGGCGCGCAGGGCCTGGGCGGCCTGACCACGGTGCTGGACGTGAAGATCAATATGTACCCGACCCACGCGGCCTCGAAGCCCGTGGCGATGATCCCGAACTGCGCCGCCACGCGCCACGCGCACTTCGTGCTGGACGGCTCGGGCCCGGT
>Ga0308160_10000587_pt1 | contig 66356 bp, 48 predicted proteins | sample PhyFR1_FD_201036 | JGI IMG/M metagenome (GOLD analysis project Ga0308160, IMG submission 201036) | Phyllosphere microbial communities from UC Gill Tract Community Farm, Albany, California, United States - DLSLF.R1 | ecosystem: Host-associated > Plants > Phyllosphere > Unclassified | place: USA... | reverse complement strand
GGCATTCCTCGCCGATCACGGACTGGAAGTCGCGCACCATCATCGGGTACGGGTGCGGGCCGGCCACGGTGCCGATGATGTAGAAGGTGTTTTCGATGTTGGTGACCCAGTCGCGCATCGCTTCGTTCAGCGCGTCCTTGAGCGTCTTCGAGCCGGATTCGACCGGCACGACGGTCGCGCCCAGCAGCTTCATGCGGTACACGTTCTGGGCCTGGCGTTTGACGTCTTCCGCGCCCATGTAGACCACGCATTCGAGGCCGAAGCGCGCGCAGATGGTCGCGGTGGCCACGCCATGCTGGCCGGCGCCGGTCTCGGCGATGATGCGCGGCTTGCCCATGCGACGCGCCAGCAGCGCCTGGCCGATCACGTTGTTGATCTTGTGGGCGCCGGTGTGATTCAGGTCTTCGCGCTTGAAGAAAATCTGGGCGCCGCCGGTTTGCGTGGACCAGCGCTTGGCGTGGTACACAGGCGACGGACGGCCGACGAAGTGCTCCAGCTCGTAGCGGAACTCTTCGAGGAACTCGGGATCCTGGCTGTAGCGCGCGTAGGCGTCGTTCAGCTCGGCCAGTGCGTGGCTGAGGGTTTCGGCGACAAACGAGCCGCCGTAGGGGCCGAAGTGGCCCGTTGCGTCCGGCAGTTGATAGTCGGGCGTCTTGAATAAGGTCTGGGTCATGATGAGCTAATTACGTAGTGGCATCGCCGGCCCGCACCGCGTCGATGAACGCGGCGATCTTGCGGGCATCCTTGATCCCCTTCGCTTGCTCGACACCGCTACTGATGTCGACCGCGAAGGGGCGTACGTGCGCCACCGCGCCAGTCACGTTTTGCACGCTCAAGCCACCACTCAAAACGACCCGAGGCGCGAGCTCTTTTGGAATAACAGACCAATCGAAGACCTTTCCTGCGCCGCCGTAGGCATCGACCCAGGTGTCGAGCAGGAGGCCCGAGAACCAGGGGCTGGCGGCGCGGTATTGAGCTTCCGATTCTATCAAATCCTCGGCGCTGGTGTCGGGTTTGACGCGATAGGCCCGCACGAACGGCCGCTTGACCGTGGCGGCGATGGCCGCGCACTCGGCCGGCGTCTCGTCGCCGTGGAATTGCAGCAGCGCGATCGGCGCCGCGTCGACCGCCTGGTGCACCTGAGCCACGGTCGGGTTGACGAACAGCGCCACGCCGGAAACGAAAGGCGGCAAGGCGTGCGACATCAGGCGCAGCTGCTCGGGCGCGATGAAGCGCGGGCTGTTCGGGTAGAACACGAAGCCGACGGCGTCGGCGCCGGCATCGACCGCCGCGAGCAGGTCCTGCTCGCGGGTGATGCCGCAGATCTTGATTCGGGTGCGTTGCATGATTCTCTACAAAGTCTACAGCCAGGGAAGCGGATGGGCCGGCTCTTGCGGCAGTCCCCACTTCGGATCGTAGTCGATTGTAGCAAGGTATAAACCGTCGGGCATGAAGGTCGGCGCGGCGGCGTCGCGCGAGCGCGCTTCGAGCACCTCGGCCATCCAGCCTGGTTCGTTGCGCCCGGTACCGACGTAGATCAGCGAACCCATGATGTTGCGTACCATGTGATGCAAAAAGGCCGAGGCGCGGACGGTGAACACGATCACGTCGCCGTGGCGCTCGATGCGGATCTCATGCATCTGCTTGACCGGCGAATTGGCCTGGCAGCCGGACGCGCGGAAGCTGGTGAAGTCATGCGTGCCGATCAGGTGCGCGGCGGCCTCGCGCATGCGCTCGACGTCGAGCGGGCGGAACACCCAGCCGGCGCGCCCGGCCAGCAGCGCCGATGGGTTCGGGTGGTTGTACAGCACGTAATGATAAGTACGCGAACGGGCCGAAAAGCGCGCGTGGAATTCCTGCATCTCGGGAGCGGGCGCAAGCGCATGGGCCCAGCGCACCACGATCGACTCCGGCAAGAAAGCGTTGGTGCCGCGCACCCACGACTGTGCCGGGCGTACGAGGTCGGTGTCGAAGTGGACCACCTGCTCGATCGCGTGCACGCCGGCGTCGGTGCGGCCGGCGCAGGTCGTATGCAAAGGCGTGCAGGCGAACCGATCTAACGCTATTTCCAACCGATCTTGGACCGTGTCGCGCGACGGTTGTTTCTGATACCCGTTCCAGGCGGTGCCGATGTACTGGACACCCAGTGCGATACGTGTCACGCAGTCAACCTCAATCTCGATCCGATCCTCAAGCCAGCGAAGCGCGCATCGCGTTGGCGCGCGCCGCCTGTTCCGGATTGCCGCCGCGAATGACTTCCTCGAGCAGCTCGCGGGCGCCTTCCTTGTCGCCGATTTCCTGGTAGGCGATCGCCAGATCCAGCTTGGTTTCCATTTCCATCTGCTGGGCGTTCATCTCGACCGGTGCGGCCGCGGGCGCGGCATGTTGGGTCGCCACGGCGGCGTCGCCCAGGTCTTCGTGCACGTCCGGCAGCGGCAGCGCACCGTCGCCCGGCAGGTCGAGTTCAAAAGAAGGCAGGTCGAAGTGGGTGTCGAGCTTGCTCGGCTCGATCAGTTCGTGCTCGGCATACGGCGCATCGGCCGGGGCCGGCGTGGCGACCGGCAGCTCGGGCAGTGCGAACGGGTCGTCGTCCAGCGACAGGTGCGGGATCGACGGCAGCGAAGCTTCGAGCGGCGCCGGAGCCGGCGGGGTCGCCTCGTCGGCCAGGCCGAAGTCCATGGCGTCCAGATCGAACAGTGGGTCCTTCAGCTCGGTGGCCGGGCTGACCTGCTCGGGCGCGGCCGGGATGCCTTCGTGCAGTTCGGTCGGCAGGTCGGGCAGGTCGAATTCGCGCGCCAGGCTGGCCATGTCGATGTCGGTATTCGGCGCGGCGGCCGCATGATGCTCTTCCACGGCCGGGCTCTCGAACTGCAGGTCGTGGTCGAATGCCAGATCGTCCAGCGCGTGCGTCGGCGTTGCGTCGGCCGGCGCCGGCTGCGGCACCGGATTGGCGGTCGGGGCGAAGTCCATGTCGAACGAGAAGTCGAGCGGCTCGTTTTCCGGCGCGGCGGCCGGCGTCGCGACGGCGGGCGTCGCGGTTGGCGCCAGGTCGAAGGCGCTCATGTCGAATTCCAGATCCGCCACGTCGTTGGCGGCGGCGATCTCGCGCGCGTCACGAGACTCGAGCAGCGACTCGATCGGCGACTGGGCTGCAGGCGTGGTCGACACCGGCTCGAACGACAGGCCGCCGAGGTCGAAGTCGAGCGTGTGGTCGTCTTGCGCGTGGGTCGGTCCAGCGGCCGGCTGCACGGCCGGCTGTGCCGTGCCCATGGCGTCAGCGAAATGCTGGTCGAAGCTCATCGGCGTGTGCGCAGCCTCCTCGCTGGCGGCCGCGGCAAAGGCGTCGTCGAGGTCGTGGGACAGCGGATCGTGCGCCGCACCCGCCGCCGCTCCAGCGGCCGCCACTGCCGCCACCGGGGCTGCCGGTGCGGCGTCGAGGGCGTGCGCACTGTTGGTCGCGTACAGCGGGTTGGCCGGATCGATCGCATGGCCGAGCGCGGCGGCTTGCGCCCACTCGTCGCCCTGGCCGCGGGTCAGGCTGTACAACTCGCCGGCCTGGGTTTCGAACGCGCGCGCATCCTTGCGCGCGGCGTAGATCTCGAGCAGCTTCAGGCGCACCGGATGGCGCTCCGGATGGGTGCGCAGCGCTTCCTTCAGGATCTCTTCGGCCTGGGCGTCGCGGCCATAGGCGATGTAGACGTCGGCTTCGGCGACCGGATCGACTTCGTTGGTGTCGAGCTGGCTGGCCGAAGGCGCGAAGCTGGAGTTGAACACGCTGTTGTTGGTGTCGACGCTCTGGCCGCCGGTCTCGGCGAACAGCGAGTGCGCCGGCTCGCTCGGCACACCGAGGATCGACGGTTCGGCGACCGCCTTGACATCTTTCTTCTTGCGCCGCTGCGCGACCAGCAAGGCGCCCAGCAGCGCGGCGATGGCGACGCCGCCGAGCACGCTCAGGTTGTCCATGATGAAGCCCATGAAGCCTGGCTCCGGCGCCGGGGCCGGAGTCGCGGCAGGCGCGGGCTTGATGGCCGGCAGCTTCTTCGGTGCGGGTTTGGCCGGCACGTCGGCCGGCTTGGCGGCTTCAAGCTGCGCCGGGGCGGCCGGCGTCGCGGCTTTGTCCTGGGCCTCGGCCCCTTCCTTGCTCTTGACGGTGGCGATCTTTTCGAGGTCGTTGATGTTGCGCTCGAGTTCCTTGGTGCGCGCCTGGGCGTCTTCCAGCTCCTTCTGCTTGGCGATGCGGTCCTCGCTGCTGGCGGTCGCGCCCTTGCCGGCCGCTGCGTTCGGCGCGGCTTTCGACAGGCGCAGCTGATCCTGCGATTCGTTGGCGGCGGTCGGGCGCTCCTCGACCTTGGCGGTGATCTTGCCGCCGCCGCTCTGGCCCGCCGGCGCGGCCTTGACCGGCTCCGAGGCGCCGACCTGGCCGGCCAGCTTGTTGCGGTAGGCGTTGAAGTCGGCCGCGTGCGCGACCACGGTGCCGTGGGCGTCGTCCTCGCCGATGGCGTGCACGGCGTCGCTGCCCGGCACAGACAGGATGCGGCCCGACTTCAGGCGGTTCATGTTGTTGCCGGCGAAAGCGTCCGGGTTGGCGCGGTACAGCGCGACCAGCATCATGTCGAGCGAGACGTCGGCCGGCTTGAGCTGGCCGGCGATGCGGCTCAGGCTGTCGCCCGGCTTGACGCGATAGCGCGACGCATTCGGCGTGCGCACGGCGTCGCCTTCGTCGGCGGCCGCACGGCTGCGCCGTCCACGTTCAGCCGGTTCCTGTGCGGTCTCGCTCGACTGCGCACCGGACTGAGCATTCGCCTGCGCGGGCGTGGACGCGTCCGCGCGCGGACGCGCGGCCGGCGCGCGATTGTCAAGCGGCGCGACCTGGGCCGACTGCGTGTTGCGCAGCTCGGCCGGGTCGAGCAGGAAGGTGTATTCGCGCACCAGGCGGCCGTTGTTCCACGACAGCTCCAGCAGCAAATCGACGAAGGGCTCGTTCAGCGGCTGGCTCGAGGTGACGCGGATGAACTGGCGAGCGCCGCGCTGCTCGACGTTGAAGCGCAGCGACAGCAGGGCCGGATTGAACTCAATGTTGGCGGTGCGGAACGCGTCCGGCGACGCCAGCTTGGCGGCCAGGCCGGCCGCCTCCTCCGGCGACACCGACGTCAGCTCGATCTCGGCGCGCAAGGGCTGGCCAAGCGCCGACAGCACGGTCAGCTTGCCCAGGCCGGCCGCATGGGCCGAAGACAGCAAAACCATTGCACTGGCAACCGCCGCGGTGAGCTGCTTCAACGCGGACGACTTCATCGGAAGGCGGTGAGTGAGGTGCATATTCGGAATCGAGTGAGTTGACGGATAAATCGCGGAGAAATCGCGGGGACGCGCTCGTGCCCGGAGGTCTCAGCAACATATCATCATGCTTTATTGCATGCAAGCACTACGGGACGAAACATTCAGCATCCCTGAGATATGTAGACGGAGTATTCAGAGAAATGACGTTTTTTGGGTGTATTAGTGTTAATCCAACAGTATGCGAGAAAAATCAAAACGTGCGTGCCTTGCTCCAAAAACAGCGCCTTGCGCGCTTGAAACACGTCGCCCCGGCAGGGACCGGGGCGACAGGCGAACAGCAGTCGACCTGAATCAGCGCTCCAGCACGATGCGCAGCATGCGGCGCAGCGGCTCGGCGGCGCCCCACAGCAGCTGGTCGCCGACGGTGAAGGCCGACAGGTATTCCGGACCCATCGACATCTTGCGCACGCGGCCGACCGGAATGTTCAAGCTGCCGGTGACGGCGGCCGGGGTCAGGTCGCGCATCGAGTCTTCGCGCGTGTTCGGCACGAACTTCACCCACTGGTTGTCGTTCGCGATGATGTCGTTGACCTCGTCCAGCGGCACGTCGCGCTTGAGCTTGATGGTCAGTGCTTGCGAGTGGCAGCGCATCGCGCCGATGCGCACGCACAGGCCGTCGACCGGAATCGGTTGCGCGGAAAAACCTTCGCCGCGGCCGAGGATCTTGTTGGTCTCGGCGCCGCCCTTCCATTCTTCCTTCGATTGACCGTTGCCCAGGTCCTTGTCGATCCAGGGGATCAGGTTGCCGGCCAGCGGCACGCCGAATTGGCGGGTTTCGTCGGCGGACATGCCATGCTGGGTGGCCAGCACAGTGCGGTCGATTTCGAGGATGGCCGAGGCCGGATCGTCGAGCAGGTGCTTGACCGAGCTGTTGATGGTGCCGAACTGGGTCAGCAGCTCGCGCATGTGCTGGGCGCCGCCACCCGAGGCGGCCTGGTAGGTCATCGAGGTCATCCAGTCGACCAGGTCGTGCTTGAACAGCCCGCCCAGGCCCATCAGCATGCACGACACGGTACAGTTGCCGCCGATGTAGTTCTTCACGCCGCGGCCGAGCGCGTCCTGGATCACGTTCAGGTTGACCGGGTCCAGCACGATGATCGCATCGTCCTTCATGCGCAGCGTCGAAGCCGCATCGATCCAGTAGCCGTTCCAGCCGGCCGCGCGCAGCTGCGGATAGACTTCGGTGGTGTAGTCGCCGCCCTGGCACGAGATGATGATCTCGCACTTGGACAGTTCATTAATGTCGGTCGCGCTTTTCAGCTTGGTTTCGTTCTTCGCCATCTTGGGCGCGTCGCCGCCCGGATTCGACGTGGTGAAGAACACCGGCTCGATGTGGTCGAAATCGCCTTCGTCCTGCATGCGTTTCATGAGAACCGAGCCGACCATGCCGCGCCAACCAACCAGACCAACTAATTTCATTTCAAGCTTCCTTCGATTATCGAATTTCCCGCACAGGCTGACCGCCCGTGACCTTTTATTTTAAGCGTTTGGTGATAACGTCGCTTCAAGCCAATGCGTTGACCACTGCCTCGCCCATCTGCTCGGTGCCGACGCGGGTCGTGCCGGGCTCGAAGATGTCGGGCGTGCGCAAGCCTTGCGCCAGCACGGCCTTGACCGCGTTCTCGATGCGGTCGGCCTGTTCGGCCTTGCCGAGCGAGTAGCGCAGCATCATCGCGGCGGACAGGATGGTCGCCAGCGGATTAGCCACGCCCTGCCCCGCGATGTCCGGCGCCGAGCCGTGCGAGGGTTCGTACAGGCCCTTGTTGTTGGCGTCCAGCGAGGCCGACGGCAGCATGCCGATCGAACCAGTCAGCATCGCCGCGGCGTCGGACAGGATGTCGCCGAACATGTTGCCGGTGACGATCACGTCGAACTTCTTGGGCGCGCGCACCAGCTGCATCGCCGCGTTGTCGACATACATGTGCTCGAGCTCGACGTCCGGATATTCCTTGTGCACCTCGGTGACGACGTCGCGCCAGAACTGGAAGGTCTCCAGCACGTTGGCCTTGTCGACGCTGGTCACGCGCTTGCTGCGCTTGCGCGCGGTCTGGAAGGCGACGTGGGCGATGCGACGGATCTCGCCTTCGGCGTAGCGCATCGTGTCGAAGCCTTCGCGCTGGCCCGCGAACGGACCGTCCGGGCACTCGCGCACGCCGCGCGGCTTGCCGAAGTAGATGTCGCCGGTCAGCTCGCGGATGATCAGGATGTCCAGGCCCGACACCACCTCGGGCTTGAGCGTCGAGGCGCCGGCCAGTTCCGGATACAGGATCGCCGGGCGCAGGTTGGCGAACAGGCCGAGTTCGCGGCGCAGGCCGAGGATGGCCTGCTCGGGACGCAGCGCGCGCTCCAGCTTGTCGTACTTGTAGTCGCCGACGGCGCCGAACAGCACCGCGTCGGCGGCCTTGGCCAGCGCCAGCGTCGCCGGGGGCAGCGGATGGCCGTGGGCGGCGTAGCCGGCGCCGCCGACCTCCGCGCTCTCCATCTCGAACGATTCGCCCAGCGCGTTCAAGACCTTGACGGCTTGCGCGGTAATCTCGGGGCCGATGCCGTCGCCCGGCAGGATAGCAATCTTCATGTTCTCGTTCCTGGTTCAGATCGTGTTGGCGAGCCAGGGCTGGCTGCGCAAATGGCGCTCTTCGAAGGCGCGGATATCGTCGGCGTGGCGCAGCGTCAGGCCAATGTCGTCCAGCCCGTTCAGCAGGCAGTACTTGCGGAAGTCGTCGATCGCGAACTCGAATGCCAGGTGGCCGTCCGGCGTGCCGATGACCTGCTTTTCCAGGTCGACGACCAGCTTGTAGCCGGGGAAAGCCTTGACTTCGTTGAACAGCTGGTCGACCTGGGCTTCGCTCAGCACGATCGGCAACAGGCCGCTCTTGTAGCTGTTGTTGAAGAAGATGTCGGCGAAGCTGGGCGCGACGATGGCGCGAAAACCATACTGCTGCAGCGCCCAGGGCGCGTGCTCGCGCGAGGAGCCGCAGCCGAAGTTCTTGCGCGCCAACAGAATCGACGCGTCCTGGTAGCGCGGCTGGTTCAGCACGAAGTCCGGGTTCAGCGGACGGTGCGTGTTGTCCATGCCGGGTTCGCCGTGGTCGAGATAGCGCCACTCGTCGAACAGGTTCGGGCCGAAGCCGGTGCGGCGGATCGACTTGAGGAACTGCTTGGGGATGATGGCGTCGGTGTCGACGTTGGCGCGGTCCAGCGGCGCCACGATGCCTTCGTGTACGGTGAATTTGTCCATGCTCTTTCCTATTTGCGGCTCAGTTGCGGCTCGTCTGCCGCTCGGTTGCGGCTTATCTGCCGCCCGCGCCCTGGATCGCCCGGCCGGCGCCCTGGATATCCTTGCCCACGCCGGAGATGGTGTTGCAACCTGCGGTAGCGATGGCGATCAATGCGAGAGCGATTAGTTTTTTCATGGTGTTCCTACGTTTCTTGGTCAAATCGGGCCGGCGTGATCGACGCGGCCCGGCGATTGCAAATGCGCGCGGCCCTCCGGATGAGGCGGCCGCGCGCGGCCTGGCTTACAGCGCGCGTACGTCGACGAAGTGGCCGGCGATGCCCGCGGCCGCGGCCATGGCCGGCGACACCAGGTGGGTGCGCCCGCCCTGCCCCTGGCGGCCTTCGAAATTGCGGTTCGAGGTCGAGGCGCAGCGCTCGCCCGGCTCGAGCCGGTCGGCGTTCATCGCCAGGCACATCGAGCAGCCCGGCTCGCGCCATTCGAAGCCGGCCGCCTTGAAGATGCGGTCAAGCCCTTCGCGCTCGGCCTGTTCCTTGACCAGGCCCGAGCCCGGCACCACCATCGCCAGCTTGACGTTGGACGCCTTCTGGCGGCCGCGCACGACGGCGGCGGCGGCGCGCAGGTCTTCGATGCGCGAATTGGTGCACGAGCCGATGAAGACCTTGTCGATACGGATGTCCTGCAGTGCAGTGTTGGGCGTCAGGCCCATGTAGGTCAGCGCCTTTTCCATGGCGTCGCGCCGGACCGGATCCTTTTCCTTGTCCGGATCGGGCACGCGGCCGTCGATGGTCGTGACCATCTCGGGCGAGGTGCCCCAGGTGACCTGCGGCTTGATATCTAAGGCGTTGAGCGTGACGACCAGGTCGAACCTGGCGCCCGGGTCGGAATGCAGCGTGCGCCAGTAGGCCACCGCCTGTTCCCATTGCGGACCGGCGGGCGCGTACGGACGGCCTTTCACGTACTCGATGGTGGTGTCGTCGACCGCCACCATGCCGGCGCGCGCGCCCGCTTCGATCGCCATGTTACAGACCGTCATGCGGCCTTCCATCGACAGCGAGCGGATGGTCGAGCCGGCGAATTCGATCGCGTAGCCGGTGCCGCCGGCGGTGCCGATCTTGCCGATCACGGCCAGCACGATGTCCTTGGCGGTCACGCCGTGCGGCAGCGCGCCGTCGACTTGCACCAGCATCGTCTTCGACTTCTTGGCCAGCAGCGTCTGCGTGGCCATCACGTGCTCGACTTCGGAGGTGCCGATGCCGTGCGCCAGCGCCCCGAACGCGCCGTGGGTCGAGGTGTGCGAGTCGCCGCACACGACCGTCATGCCGGGCAGCGTCGCGCCCTGCTCGGGGCCGATCACGTGCACGATGCCCTGGCGCTTGTCGTTCATGTTGAAGTAGGTGACGCCGAAGGCCTTGGTGTTGGCGTCCAGCGTCTCGACCTGCAGGCGCGAGGTCGGATCAAGGATGCCGTCGCGGCGATCGGTGGTCGGCACGTTGTGGTCGGCGACGGCGAGGTTGGCCGAGGTGCGCCACAGTGGCCGCTCGGCCACGCGTAGGCCTTCGAACGCCTGCGGGCTGGTGACTTCATGGACCAGGTGACGGTCGATATACAGCACGGTGGTGCCATCGGCATCGGCACGCACGACATGCGAATCCCAGAGTTTGTCGTAGAGCGTTTTCAGCATGATAAATTCCATCAAGACGACCGCTACATGCGGGCATGGTCTTTGATTATGCCATATTTGTGCGTTGCGAAAAGGCAGGGCTTTTGCACGATTATGCCAACTCAGCATTTCGCAACCGAATTAAGTTCAGCTGCGAAACGGCGTTTTGAAAGAAAAAAGCCCGCACGACGAATCGTACGGGCTTTTCGTGGCTTTGTTGCAGAAAGCCGACTTGCTGTTTCGTGGTGCGCTTATTGGTGCGTTAGGCGGCCAGACGCACCGCGGAGCGGCATCCGTCCATGAGGAAGGAGAGGCCGACCACCAGCACCAGCGAGCCTTCGGCCGAGCGCGCCGTGCCGGTAATGCCTTCGACGTTCAGCGCGGTCATCGGCTTGATCACCAGGTCGGCGGTGCCATCCACCGCCTCCACCGCCAGAATATACGGCTGGGGCGCGTTGATGACGATGCCGACGCGCTCCGAGCATTCCTCGTAACCCAGCGACAGCGCCAGCGAACGCACCGGCAGCGGACGGCCCTGGTCTTTCAGCACCGGCGCGCCGCCGACCTGCATGAAGTGTTCCGGCAGCTCAACCACGCGCTCGACCACCGCCATCGGCAGCGCCAGCTGGGCGTTCGAGGTCGACACCAGCATGGTAGGCACGATCGACAGCTCGATCGGCAGGCGAATCGAGAACTTGGTGCCGCGGCTCAGCTGCGAGTCGATGCGGATCGCGCCGCGGTTCTTCTCGACCGCGGTCTTGACCACGTCCATGCCGACGCCGCGGCCAGACACCGACGAGGCCACTTCCTTGGTCGAGAAGCCCGGCAGGAACACCAGCTGGTAGGCTTCGTCGTCGGAAGCGGCCTGGTGCTCGGAGATCAGGCCCTTCTCGATCGCCTTCTTGCGCAGGCTGGCCGGATTCATGCCGCGGCCGTCGTCCTGCAGCACGATCATGACGCTGTTGGCTTCCTGCCAGGCTTTCAGCAGGATGAAGGCCTTGGCCGGCTTGCCGGCGGCGATGCGGTCTTCAGGTCCTTCGACGCCGTGGTCGAGCGCGTTGCGCAGCATGTGCACTAGCGGATCGTACAAGCTGTCGACGACCACGCGGTCGACTTCGGTCTCGGCGCCTTCGATGGTCAGCTCGACTTCCTTGCCGAGGTCCTTGGCCAGCTCGCGCACCAGGCGCGGGAACTTCTGGAACAGGCGGCCCACTGGCTGCATGCGCGTGGCCAGCGTGGCGCGCTGCAGTTCGGCCGAGTAGCGCGAAGCGCGTTCCAGCGTTTCGGTCAGGGTTGCCATCAGCGTGGCGGCCTGGCCCTCGAACTTGAACTGCGACAGGCGCTCGAGCAGCACGGCGGCCTGGTTGGCGGCCTGCACCGATTCGCCGGCCACTTCCAGCAGCGCGTCCAGCTTGACCGCGTCGATACGGATGCTCTCGTCCTTGGCCGGGGCGCTCGCGGCCGGCTTGGTCTCGTTGCGGCGCTCGACGCCATCCCAGTTCGGCTTGCCCGGGGCGCTGTCGGCGTGCGCAGCGGCGGGCGGCGCAGGCGTTGCCGGGGCTTGGGCCGGCGCCTCGGCGACCGGTGCAGCACTCGCTGCGGCAGGCGTGGACGTCACGGCCGGCGTGTAGGCGCCGGCCGGGACCACCGCCATGAACATCGCTTCCCAGTCGAGGCCATCGGCGCCGACGGCGGCCGGCGCGGCCTGCACGGGCGCCGGGGCGGCCTGGACAGGTGCCGCAGCCGCCTGCGCGGGCGCGGCGGCTTTCGGCGCCGCCTTGGGCGCATCCTGGCCGGCGATCGCATCCTTGAGCATGCGCTCGAGCTCGTCCGGCATCGAGGCCAGCGCTTCCGGCGGCGTGCCGTTGTTCAGGTCGTTCAGCTGGTCGGCGACGAAACCTGACGCCACCAGCGACGCCTCGATCGCCGAGGGCGTGACCGGCGCCGCGCCGGTGCGCAGCGCATCGAACAGGTTCTCGGTCAGGTGGCAGGCCGCCACCAGTGCCGGCAGGCCCATGAAGCCTGCGCCGCCCTTGATCGTGTGGAACGAGCGGAACACCGCGTTCAGCGTTTCCTTGTTGTCAGGATCGCGTTCGAGGCGCAGCAGATGCTCTTCCACATTGGTCGCCAGGTCCAACGCCTCGACGACGAAATCCTTGAGCATGTCATCCATTAGAATCCCAGATCGGCAAGAAGATCATCGACACTGTCCTGATCGAGCGCCACGGTCGGCACCGACGGACCCGACATCAGCTGGGCTGGCTGTTCCTGCTCCTGCGCCGCCTGCTTCTGCGCCAGCTTTTCCTTGACCTCGGCCGGCGCGCTGTCGCGCAGCAGCTGCGCCAGCTCGTTCTCGACCGTCTTAGTGATGATGACCACCTTCTTGATCAGCTGGCCGGTGATGTCCTGGAAGTCCTGGGCCATCATGATCTCGAGCAGGCGCGCTTTTTCCGCCTCGGTCGCTTCGGACACAAGCTGGGCAAACTGGCGCGAATCGCCGGCCAGCGCCTTGAACTGGTCGATCGACAGCTTGCCGGCGAACAGGTCGGCCCAGCGGTTCTCCATGTCCTTGGCCTGCTTGGACAGCAGGTCCTGGGCCGGCATGCCGTCGTCCAGGGTGTTGAGCACCTTGTTGGCGGCCTGCTCGGTCAGGCTGGCGACGTATTCCAGGCGGTCCTGGGCGTCGACGATCTGCGACGAGGCCTCGGTCAGCGCCTTGTCGTAGCCCAGCTCGCGCAGCGAGTCGTGCATGACGCGCACGATGCCGCCCAGTCGCTCGTACATATTCTTTTCTTGCTCGTCCATCGCCTCGTCGGCATCGGTCGCCACATTGGCGACCACGGGGGCGGCTGCAGGCCCCACGCTCGGCGCCGGAGCGGACGAGGCGGCAACCTGGTCGAATAGGGCCTCGAGGTCGTCGGTGTCGTCGGCGGCGACAGGCGCGGGTGCCGGGGCCGGAGCGGCCGCGAGGGCCGGCGCGCTGGCTCGCTGCGCAGCCACTTCCTCGAATAAGGCGTCGAAATCGTCAGCGGCGTCGGTCATAGTCCCTGCTTCTCCATAATGTAAATGTCGCAATGATCTGTAAGGCAATGCGCGCCCGCGCGCCGTTTGGCCGGCGCGCCCGGGGTCGTTCGAATTGCCAAATGCTGTCTATAAAAGGTGCTGATTTCCGCCGGCTGGCGGTACGGTAGGTTTTACACGAGTGTAGCAGTGTGGTTGCCGTAGGTAAATCTTTGTAGCTCGGAGCGTTGTTGATTGATGGCGTAAACGTCGTGCGGCGACCGCATTTCATCCGATTCGTGAACATATTTACAAAGCTTCTGTTGTATTTTGTTATCGGATAATGCCCGGGTCGACGCAAGCCGTCGCTGGCGCCGAGCGAACACATGTTTGAGTGAGATCAACTATTTACGATCTGCCAGGTTGGAAAACGCGAACTACAATAAGAAGGTGTCGTGATGGGAGGGAGACTCAGCATGTACCAGAAAATTCTGATCACTACCGATGGATCGGCGGTGTCGCAGCATACCGCCTGCGCCGGCGTCAAATTCGCGCAACAGATGGGCGCCGAGGTGCTGGCGCTGTTCGTCGCGCCGGAGTACCAGTATCCGGTGTACGTCGAAATCATCCCGCCTTCCTACCCCAGCGAGGAAGACTATCTGGCTCAGATGCGCCGCCTTGGCGAGGAAACCATGGGATCGATCATGCGCGCCGCCGACGGCTGCGGCTTGAAGCACAGCTGCATGACGGCATTTTCCGACGCCGCTGCGCTCAAGATCGTCGACGTCGCCGAACAGCAGCATTGCGACCTGATCTTCATGGGCTCGCATGGCCGTAGCGGCTGGGGCCAGTTGCTGCTCGGCAGCGTCACCAACAAGGTACTGTCCCAGACCAGCAAGCCGGTGCTGGTGCACCGCCTGATCCGCGAACCGGGCACGTGAACGTAGACATGCCGGGCGCATACCCGCGTGCCCGCGTGATGTAATTTACACAAAAACATAATCCGACAAATATAATTGTGCTAGCGTTTCATTTCTACCTGGCCCGAGGATTCCTATGATTCGTATTGTGATTGCCGATGACCACACGATCATGCGCGAGGGCTTGAAGCGCATCCTCGACGGCGCGCTCGACATCGAAATCGTCGGCGAAGCCACCAACGGCTTCGAAGTGCTGGCGCTGGTGCGCCAGGGCGGCTTCGACCTGCTGCTGCTCGACCTGTCGATGCCGGGCCGCAGCGGCGTCGACCTGATCCGCCAGGTGCGCAGCGAAGCGCCCAAGCTGGCGATCCTGATCCTGACCATGCACGAGGAAGAACAGTACGCGGTGCGCGCGATCCGCGCCGGCGCCCAGGGCTACCTGACCAAGGAAAGCGCCGGTACCCAGCTGGTCGGCGCGATCCGCAAGGTGGCCTCCGGCCGGCCCTACATCAGCACCGAGGTGGCCGAGCAACTGGCGCTGAACATCATGGCACCCAACGAACAATTGCTGCACAAGCAGCTGTCGGACCGCGAATTCGAGGTATTCTCGCTGCTCGTCGGCGGCAAGTCGATCACCGAAATCGCCAACAACCTGCACCTCTCGGTCAAGACCGTCAGTACCCACAAGACCCGCATCATGCAGAAGATGGGCATGACTTCGCTGTCGGAAATGGTCCAGTACGCAGTCGCGCACCGCCTGCTGGCGCCGATGAAGGCGTGACGCGCCGCCCACAGAGTATTTTTGACATGCCTGCCACACGCTTTGTGCCTTCCGCGCGACTGATTCGCCGGATCAACCACCCGGCGTCCTCAACCGCCGGCGCTCGCGCGGCGCCACCGGCTCTCCTCTGAAGCGAGGACTTACTGTAGGAAAGTTCCTACAAGGTGTCGTCCCGTCCTACCCCTACATTCAGCCGTTGCTGATATTAATGCCGAACTCGTGTTGGCATACTGACTTCAGCGTTTCGACTTGCTTGCGGTCCATATCCGTGTTCAGCCAGCCTGCCTCGTGCCCATCGCACCGGCCGTGCTTGCTTCGCCCGGACCAAGCCGCCTGAAACCGTGATCCTTCACCTGGAGATGAGTATGCAGTCCCAGCCAACGTCAGAACAACGCAATGCCGCCCAGTCGACCCTGCACTCGTCACAGATGGAAGCCGGCCGCCAGCGCCAGGGCCGCCTGTGGTCAAACCTGAAAGAGGTCTGCGACCTCCTCCACATTCCGGCAGCAGTGTCGATGAACACCGAAGAACTGCTGTTCCAGCACGTGCAGTTCAAAACGGGCCAGCGTGTGCACACCATCGGCCAGGCGTTCGACACCCTGTACATCGTCAATTCCGGCTTCCTGAAAACCGTGCTCATCGACGAGTTCGGCAACGAACAGGTGCTGAGCTTCCCGATGAAAGGCGACATGCTCGGGGTGGACGGCATCCACACCCGGCACTATGCCTCGGAAGCGGTCGCCCTGTCGGATTGCGACCTGATCCTGGTCCCGTTCAAGAAGCTAACCGCCCTCGGCCGCGTGCACGCCGAGCTCGAAAACCTCATGTACGGCGTCATGAGCCGCGAACTGGTGCGCGAACAAGCCATGATCGGCATGCTCGGCGCGCTGTCGGCCGAAGCCCGCGTGGCGCGCTTCCTGATCTCGCTGGCCGACCGCTTCGCCGCGATGGGCTACTCGAGCAAACTGTTCAACCTGCGCATGACGCGCCACGAGATCGGCAGCTACCTGGGCCTGACGCTCGAGACGGTCAGCCGCACGCTGTCGGCTTTCAACGAGATCGGCCTGATCACGGTCGACCAGCGCACGATCGGCATCAAGGATCCGGAAGCGCTCAAGACCCTGCGCCGCCTGCCGCCCTCACGCTCGCGCGCGAAGCAGGCCGCCAAGCACAAGGCCGATGCCGATTCCGGCGACGGCCAGGTGCTGGCAACGGCCTGAGCGCTTGCTCAGCCGGGCACGCGCAAAAAAGCCGGCTGCGAAAACCGGCTTCATCGATGCCGCATCGCTTGCACGACTGCGGCCGGTGTCAGGCGCGTTCTGGGTAGGTAATCAATCGCGGGCCAGCACGCCGTCGTTGACCTTCACCTGGTCGCCTACGCGGAAGCCTGGATCGTTATCGTAGCGCATGGTCTGGGTCGAGCCATCGCTGAAGCGCACCACGACGTCGTAGCGCTGGCCACCGTTGCGGTTGCGCTCGATCTCGCGCCCGGCGATGGCGCCGCCGACCGCGCCGGCCACCGTCGCCGCCGTACGGCCGTTGCCGCTGCCGACCTGGTTGCCCAGCAAGCCGCCGACGACCGCGCCGGCGCCGGTCGCCAGGGCACCGCCGGTAGCGCTGGTCGGGGTCATGTTGACCGCTTCCACGGTTGCGCAATTGGTGCAGTAGCGCGCCACCTGCTGGTCGCCACGTCGACGGTCGTCACCCGGACGGTCGTCGTCACGCACGCGATCGGTGCGCGAACCGCCGGCCAGCAGCGGACGGCCCAACAGCGCGGTCGACAGGCGGCCGTTGGCGCGGATCGTCGCCGTCACAGGCGCGTCGGGCGCGATGCGGTCGTCGCGGCGGATCGTGTACAAGCCGCTGTATTCGCCCGGCCGCACTTCCGGCAGGAAGAACACGCCTTGCGTACCGGCGATCTTGACGTCGACCTTCGCACCCGGCGTGCCCATCACCGTGAAGGTAAGCTGGTTGCCCGGCCCGAGATCGTCGCTGCCGCGCACGTCGAAGCGCTCGACGTGCGGCACCGTGGCCACGTTGCCGACGCGGCTGTCGTAGTTCGGCACGCCGCGCACGATCGACTCGGCCAGCACCTTGGTATCGGTCATGTTATTGACGCGCAGGTTGGCCGTCACGCGGCTGCCCGGGTCGAGGCGGTCGTGCGTGCCGACCGTGTAGGTGCCCTGGTAGGTGCCGGGCGAAGTCTCGGTGAGGTTCAGGTTGCGCGTGGCGCCGTCGATGCGCAGCGTGACGTAGCCGCCCGGCGTGCCGTACAGCTCGAAATTCAGTTCGGTGCCCGGTCCCAGCGCGCGCACTTCGTCGACGTTGAAACCGGTGATGTGCGGTTCGAGCCGGGCTGCGCGCGGGTGGTCCTGGGCCTGCACGGTTGCCGGCACCGTCACCGTCAGCAGGGGCAGCGCGGCAACCATGGCTGCAGCCAGCGTGTGTCGGGATTTAGCCATGTCGTCCTCCGAAGCATTGATGTCAATGTGGCCAGCTTACGCCTGCTGACCTCGATGACTCAGTGCGCTAGCGCACGCCGTGCACTGCTTCGCCCGAGCTGACGAAAATCCGCTCGCCCGGCTCGGCGCGCACCGTGTAGCCGCCGGTAAAAGCGCCGAACGAGGGTAAAATCATGCGAGTGGGCCCGACTACGAAACACGGCAGGCGCAACGCGTCGAAACGGGTCTGCAGCACGTAGGCCGGGTGCACGTGGCCGGCCAGGATGTAGGCGTCGGCGGCCAGGTCCGGATGGTGGCAAAAGGCGAACGGCCCTACGGTCCAGGGCTCGTCGACCAGGTCGATGCCCAACTCCACGGCCGGGTCGCCGGCATGCTTGTCGTGGTTGCCGCGCACCAGCGTCAGCGTGAGTTCGCAATGGCGCCGGCGCCAGGCCAGCATGGCCGCCTGCGTGCTGCTCGCGTGCGCCGCGCGCGCGTGCAGGAAGTCGCCCAGGAACAGCACGTGGTCGGCGCCCGTCACGTCGATCAGCGCGTCGAGCGCATCCAGGTTTTCGGTCGTGGTCCCGCGCGGCACCGGGATGCCGAACGAACGGAACGCCGCCGCCTTGCCGAAGTGGATGTCGGCGATGATGAGCATGCGCTCGCGCGGCCACAGCACGGCCTTCTGCGCCAGCAGCACCAGCGTTTCGCCGCCCACCTCGACCGCCACGCTGCCGGCGATGTTCGTACCCACGCTCATACCTCGGCCGCCTTCTCCAGCTCGCGCAGCATGCGCGCCACGCGGTCGTTGAGCTTCTCGGTGCTGACCTTTTCGCGAAAGCGCGCCACCATCAGCGGAAACGCGAACGGCGTGGCGCGCGCGATGTCGCGGTAGGCGATGCGGCGGCCGTGCAGTTCGTTCAGCGTGTCGCGCAGGCGCGTGATCTCCAGCTCCTGCTCGAGCACTTCGCGCTCGGCCTGGGTGAGCAGCAGGTTGTCGCGGTCGTGCTTGCGGAAGACCTCGAAGAACAGCGACGACGAGGCCTGCACCTGGCGCATCGATTTCTTCTGGCCCGGATAGCCCTGGAAGATCAGGCCGGCGATGCGCGCCACTTCGCGAAAGCGCTGCTGCGACAGCTGGGTCGCGTTCAGGCTGTCGAGCACGTCCTCGAGCAGCTGCGTGGTGTCGAACAGGCCGACGCCTTCTCCGGTCTCTGCGTCGAACGCAGCGCTCCAGTCGAGCGGCTCCGGCGACAGCAGCTCGAAGCCATAGTCGTTGACCGCGACCGAGAACGTCGACGGCATTACCTGTCCGACGCGGTAGGCCATCAGCGACGCCAGGCCGGTGTGCACCGAGCGCCCCGCGAACGGATACATGAACAGGTGATAGCCTTCGCGGCTCTTCATGCTCTCGACCAGCAGCACGTCGCTGCTGGGCAGCGCCGACCAGCGCTGCTGGACCTCGAACAGCGGCTTCAAGGCGCGCATCTCAGGCCCTTCGAAGCGGCCTTCGCTGGCCAGTTTCAGCTCTTCGCGCGCGGCGTGCGCGAGTTCTGCCGACAGCGGCACCTTGGCCCCGCTCCAGCGGCTCACCGCCCCCTTGCTCGATTCCGAGCGCTTCACGAAAGCCGTCATCTCGTGCACCCGTACGAGTTCCAGGATGCGGCCCGAAAACAGGAAGCGGTCGCCCGGCTTCATGCGGCCGATGAAGGATTCCTCGACGGTGCCGATGCGCCCGCCGCTCATGTACTGCACCTTCATCTGCGCGTCCGACACGATGGTGCCGATGCTCATGCGATGGCGCCGGCCGATGGTCGCATCGGGCACCCGGTAGACGCCCTCCTCGTCCGGCAGCACGCGCCGGTATTCCGGATAGATCGTCAGGCTCTGGCCGCCGCGCGCGACGAAATCGAGCGCCCACTGCCACTCTTCTTCGGTCAGCTCGCGGTACGACCAGGCGGTTTTCACTTCGGCGTACAGTTCCTCGGAGCGAAAGCCCCCGCCCAGCGCCATCGTCACCAGGTGCTGGACCAGTACGTCGAACGGCTTGTTGGGCGCCTGGCGCGCTTCGATGCGGTGCGTGGCGACGGCACGCTTGACCGCGGCCGCTTCCAGCAACTCCAGGCTATGGGTCGGCACCAGCGTCACGCGCGAGACGCGCCCGGGCGCGTGGCCGCTGCGTCCGGCGCGCTGCAGGATGCGCGCGATGCCCTTGGCGCTGCCGATCTGCAGCACGCGCTCGACCGGCAGGAAATCCACGCCGAGGTCGAGCGAGGCGGTGCACACCACGGCTTTCAGGTCGCCGCGCTTGAGGCCATTCTCGACCCATTCGCGCACCTCGCGGTCGAGCGAGCCGTGGTGCAGCGCGACCACGCCGGCCCAGTCGGGACGCGCTTCGATCAGGTTCTGGTACCAAATCTCGGCTTGCGGACGCGTATTGCAGAACACCAGCGTCGAGCCATGGCCGTCGATTTCGTCGACCACCGGCTGCAGCATGCGCAGGCCCAGGTGGCCGGCCCAGGGGAAGCGCGACGGATTGTCCGGCACAAGCGTATCGATGATGATCTGCTTCTTGACACCGCCCTCGACCAGCACGCCGTGCGCCTCGCCTTCCACGCCGAGCAGCACCTTGCGCGCTTCATCGAGGTTGCCCATCGTCGCCGACACACCCCATACCACCAGCTGCGGATTCCAGCGCCGCAGCCGCGCCAGCGCCAGCTGCACCTGCACGCCGCGCTTGCTGCCCATCAGCTCGTGCCATTCGTCGATGACGACCATGTCGAGGTGCTTGAACTGCTCGCGCGCACCCGCGTGCGAGAGCAGCAGCGACAGGCTTTCCGGCGTCGTGATCAAGGCGCCCGGCAGGCTTTTCGATTGGCGCGCGCGCTCGGCCGAGCCAGTGTCGCCGGTGCGCGCGCCGACGCTCCAGGCGCCGATCAGGTCGGGACTGGCAGCCGCCAGCTCGGCCACGGAGACTTCGAGCGAACGCTGGGTGTCGGCGGCCAGTGCGCGCATCGGCGTGATCCACAGCACGCGCAGACCGGCGCGGTTGCGCCGGCCCTTGTTGGCCCCGCGCAGCAGCGCCGCGAACCACACCGCGTAGGTTTTGCCGGCGCCCGTGTTCGCATGCAGCAGGCCGGACTGGCCGGCAACAGCCGCATGCCAGACCGCGCGCTGGAACGGGAACACCTTCCAGCCACGCCCGGCAAACCAGGCGTCGACCGCGCTTTCCGCCTGCGACTTGCTCATTTGACGGCCACCGCGTCTTCCTGGCCGACGTCGTCCCCAGCCTCTAGCGGCGAGGCCGCGTCCAACAAACCCTTGAGCGTATCGAGCGTATCGGCCTGCTCGACCGTCTTGTCGTCGCGCCGGCGCAGGATGCGCGGGAAGCGTACCGCGATGCCGGCCTTGTGGCGCGGCGACAGCGCGATGCCCTCGAAGCCGATCTCGAACACCATGGTCGGCTTGACCGACCTGACCGGCCCGAACTTCTCGACCGTGGTCTTGCGGATGATGGCGTCGACCTGGCGGATCTCGGCATCGGTCAGGCCCGAGTAGGCCTTGGCGAAAGGCACCAGTTTACGCGCCTCGCCTTCGCCGTCCCACACCGCGAAGGTGTAGTCGGTGTACAGCGAGGCGCGCCGGCCGCTGCCCGGCTGGGCGTAGATCAGCACCGCGTCGACCGCGTACGGATCGATCTTCCACTTCCACCAGGTACCGACATCCTTGGTGCGGCCGACGCCGTACTGCGCCGCGCGCGCCTTGAGCATCAAGCCTTCGACGCCGCGCGCGCGCGACTCGCTGCGCAGGTTGGCGAGATCGTCCCAATTGTCGGCCGTGACCAGGGGCGAAATGCGCAGCTGCGGCTTGGCCATGCTGGTCACCAGCGTCTCGAGCTGGGCGCGCCGCTCGTGCTGGGGCAGCGAACGGATGTCGACGCCGTCCAGCTCCAGCAGGTCGTAGGCCAGCAGCACGGCCGGCAGCTCGCCCAAAATTTTGGCCGACAAGGTCTTGCGGCCGATGCGCTTTTGCAGGTCGGCGAACGGGGCCGGCGCGTCGGCCTCGAGCCAGATGAGGACTTCGCCATCGACCACCGTCCCTTCCGGCAGGTCGAGCGCGGCCAGCTCCGGAAAGCGCTCGGTGATCAGGTCCTCACCGCGCGACCACAAATAGTTCTGCCCGCCGCGCCGCACCAGCTGGGCGCGGATGCCGTCGTACTTCCACTCGACCTGCCACTCGCCAAGGCTGCCCAATGCGGCCGGCTCGCCCTGCAGCTGGTGCGCCAGGAAGAACGGATATGGCTGGCCGCCGCGCAGCTTGTGCTCGTCCTCGGACTGCGCCGCGATCAGTCCTAGGTATCCAGCCGCCGTCGGGCGCACGCGCCCGTCGGTCCAGCCCATCAGGCGCTGCGCGATCAGCTTGGCGTCGACCGCGGCGATCGCGGCCAGCGCGCGCGTCACCAGCAGTTTGGAGACGCCGACGCGGAAGCCGCCGCCGATCAGCTTGACGAACAGGAAGCGCTCGCGCCAGGTCAGCTCGTCCCAGTACGAAAACAGCGCTGCGCGGATGCGTTCGGGATCGGCGCCGCGCAAGGGGCCGATGCGCTCTTCCATCCACACGGCCAGGCCGATGTCGCTTTCGCGCGTGGGCGGCGGCAAGATGTGGGCGATGGTCTCGGCCATGTCGCCGACCGCTGCATGGCTTTCCTCGAACAGCCACTCGTCCAGGTCGGCGTACTCGATCGCGTACTGGCGCAGCAGCTTGGTCGGCACCGCCTGGCGCGGCTTGCCGCCGGCCAGGAAGTAGACCGCCCAGGCGGCGTTTTCCGGCGCAGCGTGCTCGAAGTAGTTCTGCAGCGCCTCGAGCTTGCGGTTGGTGGCGGTGGTCTCGTCGAGTTCGGCGTAGAGGCGCGCGAATTCACGCATCGTTCGCCTCCTTGCCGTCAGCACCCGCACCGTCGACACTTGCATCGGCCTTGGACGGCGCCTTGCTGTCGTGCGGACCGCCCTCGCCCTGTTCCGGCGCGGCCGAACCTTCGGCGTTGTCGTCCTCTTCTCCATACTCGGTCTCGAACGCCTTCGCATCCAGCCCGATCTGGCGCAGCCAGCGCACCATCACCGGAATCGAACCGTGCGTGACCACGACCTGGGTGGCTTCGGTGGCGCGGATGGCGCTGAGCAGACCGGGCCAGTCGGCATGGTCGGACAGCACGAAGCCGCGATCGACGCCGCGTCGCCGGCGTGCGCCGCGCAGCAGCATCCAGCCGCTGGCGAAGGCGTCGGAATAGTCGCCGAAGCGGCGCGTCCAGGTCGATCCGGCCGCCGAGGGCGGCGCCAGCACGAGCGCGCGCTTCATCTCGTCCTTGCCGGTCTCGCTGACCAGCTGGGTAGGCGGCAGTTCGACGCCGCCTTCGCGGTAGACGCGGTTGAGCGGCTCGACCGCGCCGTGGCAGACGATAGGGCCGATCGACGCGTCCAGGCCGGACAGCACGCGCTGGGCCTTGCCGAAGGCATAGGCGTACAGCACGCTGGTGCGGCCTTCGTCGGCGTTGCGGCGCCACCAGCGGTTGATGTCGGCATACACCTCTTCCTGCGGGTCCCAGCGATAAATCGGCAGCCCGAAGGTCGATTCGGTGATGAAGCTGTGGCAGCGCACCGGCTCGAACGGATCGCAAGTGGCGTCCGGCTCGACCTTGTAGTCGCCCGAGGCGACCCAGATCTCGCCGCCGTGCTCCATGCGCACCTGGCTTGAACCGAGCACGTGCCCGGCCGGGTGCAGCGAGATGGTGACGCCGTTGTGGGTGATGCGCTCGCCGTAGGCCAGGCCGTCGATGTTGATGTCCGCCCCGAGGCGCGACTTGAGGATGCCGACGCTCTTGTTCGATGCCAGGTAATGCCGGTGGCCCCAGCGCGCATGGTCGCCGTGCGCATGGGTGATGACGGCCCGGTCCACCGGCCGCCAGGGATCGATGTAGAAATCACCGGGCACGCAGTAAAGCCCTTCCTTACGCACTACGACCATGTCGCTCATGGGTCTCCTTTATGCCGGTTCGACGAAATCCTTCATGAACGACCGGTGCTCGCCATCCGGGAACTCGATCGACACCTGGTCCCCGGCCACCGACAGCACCGCGCCTTCGCCGTACTTCGGCACCTTCACGTGGGCGCCGACCTCGAAGGCCGGACCGGCAGGCAGCTCGGGCTCGGGTTCATGGCTGAACTCGTCGTCGCGGATCTCGATGTCCGCCAGCTCCGCGGCCGGCGGGTTCAGGCAGTTGTCGCAGCGGCAGCACTTCTCGAAGCCTTCGACTTCATCGCCGAAGTAGTCGAACAGCAGCTTCCAGCGGCAGGCGCCGCTGACCGCGTAATGCACCATCTGCTCGAGCGCGTCCTTGTCGTGCTCCTGCTTCCTGCGGTAGACCTCGGCCATCGCTGCAAACAGCTTGGGCTCGGGCTCGGTGGCCGTGACAGCATAGGCGAACTTGCGGTTCTGGCGCAGCAGCTTGGCATCCTTGAGCAGCTTCAGGCAGACCTTCAGGTGCGGTCCGGCCAGCTCGCCCGCCACGTCCTCGACGCGGTCAGGCGTGGCCGGTTCGTTCTCGGCCAGCGTGCGCACCGCCTCGTACACGGCGCGGATCTCGTCGGCGCTCGGGTAGTGCTTCACCAGGAAGAATTGCTGGATGCGCTTGTCGTCCTGCAGGAACAGCAGCGTGCATTCGGCGTCCAGGCCGTCGCGGCCGGCGCGGCCCGATTCCTGGTAATACGCTTCCAGGTTGGCCGGGATCTGCAGGTGCACTACGAAGCGCGTGTCGGGCTTGTCGATGCCCATGCCGAAGGCGTTGGTCGCGACCATCACGCGGCGCTCGTCGTCCATGAACAGGTCCTGATTGGCCTTGCGCTCGCTGGCTGCCAGCTTGCCGTGGTAAATCGTGACCGATTCGCCGGCTTCCTCCAGGATGTGCAACATCTCTTCGGCGACCTTGACGGTGGCGGCGTAGACGATGCCCTTGCCCGGCGTCTCGCGCACGAGGCGCAGCGCTTCCTGCATCTTTTCGTCGGGATTGGTCACCTGCAGCACGCGGTACTGCAGATTGGGCCGGTAGATGCCGGTGTTGACCACGTTCAGGCGCGGCCTGCTGAGCTGGCGGCCGATATCTTCGACCACCTCGTCGGTCGCGGTGGCGGTCAGCGCCAGCACGGTCGGGCGGCCCAGCGCGGCCAGCGCCGACGACATCTCGAGGTAGGCCGGGCGGAAATCGTGGCCCCACTGCGAGATGCAGTGCGCTTCGTCGACCACGAACAACCCTATCTTCACGTCCTTGAGGACGTCGATAAACGCCGGCATGCTCAAGCGTTCGGGCGTACAGAACACGATCTCGCAGCGGTTTTCCGCGATCGCCGCCAGCGCCGCATGCTCCTCGGCGCTAGAGAGGCTGCTGTTGACCTGCACTGCGCGGATGCCGAGCTCCTCGAGTTTTTCGAGCTGATCCTTCATCAGCGAGATCAGCGGCGAGACGACGATGGTCATGCCCTCGAGGATACGGGCGGGAATCTGGTAGCACAGCGATTTACCGCTGCCGGTCGGCATGATCGCCAGCGTGTCCTTGCCATCGAGGACGCTGTCGATCACACGTTGCTGGCCGTCGCGCAGGCGTTCGATGCCGAACACGTTGGTAAGCAGGCGGCGGATGGTGTTGCGGCGTACCGCAAGCGCTCCTTTATGCAGGAGTTTGGGATCGTGGGTGGTCATGTTGTTCACTTTATGCCTGGGCTCGAGCACACGCTATAGGACGCAACCTACAGTTACCGTAGGAGGCCGATTGCAGGCGGCCACGACGGCTCATACAGGGCGGCAAGCTGCCGTCCTACAAGTCGACGGAGTAGCGGCCGATAGTTTCCCTGTAGCACTTATCCTAAGATGACATCATCCCAATCGGGATTGCCGAAATGTCGAACTGGAGATCATCATGATCCGCATCTTTCCCACTGCCATGACCGCCGCCTACCTGACCATCACCAGCTTGGCCACCTGGCTGCTGTGCGAAACCGATGCGCTGAGCGCCGCCGCCCCGGTATTCTTCCATTGAACGCCCGGCGAGCGATGCCGCCCGTCGTCGTCGCACCCTGCAGCCACGCCGCTTGCGCTTCCCCGTGCCCTGCGCACATCCACGCGACGGCGCCTTTGCCGGCCGGCGCGTTTGCGCTCGTCCCCTGGCTTGATCCCCGCTTGAATGCCGTGGCGATCGCCCCTGTTTTTCCTTAAATAAAATTTCCTTTAGAATCAAAAGCCTTGCTGGTTTGCGCCAGGTTTGGATCACGTTGCGATCGTATTGACGAGCCGGCGGCGTGATGGGATGCTGCCTCCGGCTGAATCATCGGCCGCACCACAGGAGCATGCCATGGTCTTCTCTTACCTGGTCCGCCACTGGCTGGCCCGGCGCCACTATCCCTTCCCTTCCTGGGCCGCGTGCGTCGCGCGCAGCCTGCGGGTGCTGTTGTTCTACCGGACGCACGCGCGCCTGGCCGCCACCGCGCTGTACCGCGACTGCCTGATCCCGGCGCACGACGACGTGTTCCACCACCTGAGCCACCGCGACTACCTGGCCAAGGGCTTGACGCTGCGCGAGCGCGTGCGCTGCGTGCTGGTGCACAGCCGGTTCGAAGAAACCACCTTCGATGCCGCCTACCGGCAGGCCGTCTACCTCGACGGCGGCCTGGTGCTGTGGCGCCATGACAGTGACGGCAAGGCGTTCACGATCCGGCTGACGATGGCGTCGCGCTTGAACGCCGAGGGCGACCTCACGCTGGTCGCCAGTGCCGACGGCGTCTGCCTGCATAGGCTGTCGTTCAGCTGGATGGAAGGCGACTTTGCCGGCATCTCGTTGCCGATCATCCCTTTCGTGGCGCGCAACCAGGGCCACCACGAGGGCGCAGCAGATGGATTCGCCGCCTTCAACGCCGCCTTTCCCAACAATTCGCCGAGCTTCTTTTGCGCCGCCGCGCTGAGCGGGATCGCCCAGGCGCTCGGCATCGATGGATTCATGGCCGTGAAGTCGGCTTGCCAGAGCGCCTACGACCCGCTTGAGGACAAGCATTTCAGCAACGCCTACGACAACTTTTGGCAGACGCTGGGCGGCGTCGACGTGCCGGGCCGGGCCTGGCACGTGGCGCTGCCGTTCAGGTTGCGGCCGCTGTCGGAAACGCCGGCCAAGCACCGCAAGCGAGCGGCGATGCGACGCGCGCATTGGGCGGCGATTGCCGAATCGGCGCGCGCCACGATCGCCGGACATCTCGCGCACGCGCGCGCGCATGCAGGCGCGTCCGTGGCTGCAGATGCGCCGCAGCAAGCGCCGGCGCCGGTCTAGCTTGACCTGGAAACCTGGCGGCGCTTGTGTCTTGCTTATGCCTTGTCTGCAGAGCGCGCTGCAATATATGCAACCAGTTCCTCGTCGGACTTGTCGAGAATTTCGTCGGGAAAGATCGCGATCGAACCGCCCGGCCTGGGAACGATGACGAGGACGGCGCCCGGAGCTTGTGCCTCAGCGCGGAGATTGGCGAGCCATGCGTTTTTTTCAGTATTCATACGGAGCGATGAGAGCGTCCGCAGGCGTTTGCAAACACGCGAGCGGGCATTGGCCAAATGGATGAGTTACGCATTTGACTCTGCCGTATAGCCTTACAATTGGTCAACATTTGAAACAAACTGACATAACTTTGCTAGAAAACTTACAAATATGCTTGAAAGTTCGCTAACTCATCCGCCGCCATCGGGTGGGTATTGCTGCATGATGCCAACGATCTCAGCGAGCGCCGGCGGGGCGGCGTCGGTCTGGAAGCGGAGCTCGCGGCGCGTGCCGTTCTCGACCGTCAGCGTGTAGACGAAATCCCAGGGCTGAGGATGCGACTTCATCAGCGACGCCGGCAAGTGCGCAAGATCGAGCGATCCGATTAGCTGACGCAGCAGCGCCGCGTCGGCGGCAGGCGTGTGCGCGAGGTCGGCCGTGAAGGTCTGGGCCCCGGCCGGACCGGTGAAGCCGCCGACGCAGTGCAGCGACAGGCGCATCACGACAGGACGCCGACCTCGCGCCAGGCAGCCTGCACCGCCGCTACCTCGCCCGACTTGGCCCCGTACAGGATCTGCGCCGCCTTGACGGTGGCGTTGGCGGCGTCGAGGAAGCTGGCATTCGAGCTCAGCAGCGAAAGCGCCTGGTACCAGATCGGCCCCGCCTTTTCCCAGCTGTTCACGTTCAGCTTCATCGCAGCCAGATAGAACGCATGGTTCGGGATGCCGGAATTGGTGTGTACGTCGCCATCCTCGACATAGCCGGCCATGGTCGCGGGCTGGTCGTCGCCCGACCAGGTGACGGCGGTGTTGCCGGGCTGGGCCATCGAGCGCAGCGCCTTGCCGACCGATGGCGCGAGGATGCCGGCGCCGATCAGCCAGTCCGCCTGCTGCGGCGTCTGCTTCAAATGCCATTGCTTGACCACGGAACCGAACACGTCGGAAATCGATTCGTTCAAGGCGCCGCTCTGCCCTTCATACACGAGGCCGCCGCCCGGTACCATGTACTGCGTGACGCCGTGGGTCAGCTCGTGCGCAATGACGTCGAGGGCACCGGTGAAGCCGTTGAACAGCTTGCCGTCGCCATCGCCGTACACCATCTGGCTGCCGTTCCAGAAGGCGTTGTTGTATTTCTTGCTGTAATGGACACTTGAATCGATGCGCATGCCATTGCCGTCGATCGAATTCCGGTGCAGTACTTGCAGGTAGAAGTCGTAAGTCGTGCCGGCATTATCGAAGGCCTGGTTGACTGCCTTGTCGGTCACAGCGGCGCCGTTCTCGTCGCGCACGCGCTTGCCCGGCAGGCGGGTGCCGTGGGCGGCGTCGTAGACGGTACGGTGCTTTTCGCCGTTCGACCCGACCAGGCCGGGCGCTGCCACGCCGCGTGCGGCGCGCTGGCCGCGGATGAATGCGGAGCGTTCGAGCTGGTCCAGCAGCAGCTTGCGCTCCGCTGGATCGGCGTCGAGCGCGAGCTTGCGCAGCATCTTGGGAGGAATGATGAAACAGCAGCAGGGATGAAAGTGCTTGTCGGCTTGCATGAAAATCTCCAGCGATTGCGAACGGAATGTTTGCCAACTCAGCGTATGCCAGTCGACTTCGCTTCGGCGCACGATATGCGCCGATCTGCTGTCTTTACGTGCCGATCCCCTTTTTACTTATGATCTCGAGGCATTAGACGCCAGCTTTTCTTGCTTGTTCTGCCGATAGAAAAACATCGCCATCGCGGCGGACGCCAGCAGCAGCACCACGCCTGCCATGTCCACGCCCACGTTCACCCGCACATCCACTTTCACGTCTTTCATCGATTTGTCCTGAAGCTGGTTGTCCTCCCTCGAGCATACCAACCCACGAAAAAAAACAGCGCCACCCTTGCGGGCAGCGCTGCCAATTCCAAGCTCAACCTTACAAGCGCAGCTTAGGCCGCTTCGACCGCCACCGGCATGCGGATCAGGTAATCGAAGGCCGACAGGGCCGCACGTGCACCCTCGCCCGCCGCGATCACGATCTGCTTGAACGGCGTCGTGGTGGCGTCGCCGCCGGCGAACACGCCCGGCACGCTGGTGCGGCCATGGCCGTCGACCACGATCTCGCCGAAGCGCGACAGCTCCAACGTGCCCTTCAGCCATTCCGTGTTCGGCACCAGGCCGATCTGCACGAACACGCCTTCCAGTTCGACATGCTTGTCTTCACCGCTGACGCGATCCTTGAAGCCGATGCCATTGACCTTCTTGCCATCGCCGGTGATTTCGGTGGTCTGGGCGTTGACGTGGATGGTCACGTTCGCCAGGCTCTGCAGCTTGTTGACCAGCACCGCGTCGGCCTTGAGCTGGTTGGCGAATTCGATCAGCGTAACGTGCTGGACGATGCCGGCCAGGTCGATCGCCGCTTCGACGCCCGAGTTGCCGCCGCCGATGACCGCCACGCGCTTGCCCTTGTACAGCGGGCCGTCGCAGTGCGGGCAATAGTTCACGCCGGCGTTCTTGTATTCCTGCTCGCCCGGCACGTTGACGTTCCTCCAGCGCGCGCCGGTCGACAGGATCACGGTGGCCGACTTCAGCGAACCGCCGTTGGCGAACTGCACTTCGACCAGCTCACCCGGCGCCGCAGGCGGGATGATCTTGGCCGCGGTCTGCTGGGTCATGATGTCGACGCCGTAGTGGCGCACCTGGGCTTCCAGAGCCGCCGAGAATTTCGGGCCGTCGGTTTCCAGCACCGAGATGTAGTTCTCGATCGACATGGTGTCGTTCACCTGGCCGCCCATGCGCTCGGTGGCAATGCCGGTGCGGATGCCTTTGCGGGCTGCGTACACGGCCGCTGCCGAACCCGACGGGCCACCGCCGACGATCAGCACGTCATACGGGTCCTTGGCGTTCAGCTTGGCGGCATCGCGCTCGCCGGCGCCCTTGTCCAGCTTGGCGACGATCTCTTCGATCATCATGCGGCCCGAGCCGAACAGTTCGCCGTTCAGGAACACCATCGGCACGGCCATCACCTGGCGCTGCTCGACTTCCTTCTGGAAGGCGCCGCCTTCGATCACGGTGGTCTTCACACGCGGATTCAGGATGGCCATCAGCGACAGTGCCTGCACCACGTCCGGGCAGTTATGGCAGGTCAGCGACATGTACATCTCGAAGTTGTAATCGCCGTCCAGCGCCTTGATCGCGTCGATCGTGTCCTGCTCGACCTTCGGCGGGTGGCCGCCGGTCCACAGCAGGGCCAGCACCAGCGAGGTGAACTCGTGACCCAGCGGCAAGCCGGCGAAGCGCAGCGAGCTGTCGCTGCCAACGCGTTGAACGGAGAACGACGGCTTGCGCGCATCGTTGCCATCGGTGCGCACGGTGATCTTGTCGCTGCGCAGGCTCTGGATGGTCTGCAGCAGTTCGAGCGTCTGCTTGGACGTCTCGCTGTCGTCCAGCGAAGCGACGAGTTCGAACGGTTGCTGCACACGCTGCAGGTAGGCGCCCAGCTGGGTCTTCAGGTCGTTGTCGAGCACGCTCATGGTCATATCCTCTGTCGTATCGTTATTCGAAAATTCTTCAAAACTTCTGGGCAAGACGGGGCCCCGACGCATCGATGATTCCATCGTGCATCAATCAAATTAGACAATCTAGCGCGGCAAAATCGACTAGTTTGATCGCCTGGGTGAGGCGGGATCGTGCGGCGCGGTTAAGAAGTGGGGACTTCGGCCGGCATCGCAAGAGGCGGGCCGAAGTCGGGATGCTGCTGTATTGCTGTCCTGCTGCAGGCCGATGCGTGGAACACCGCGGCCCGCGTTCGATCTCTATTAGATCTTGCCGACCAGGTCCAGCGACGGCTTCAGGGTTTCGGCGCCTTCGCTCCACTTGGCCGGGCAGACTTCGCCCGGGTGTGCTGCGACGTACTGTGCTGCCTTGACCTTGCGCATCAGTTCCGATGCGTCGCGGCCGATGCCGTTGTCGTGCACTTCCATGATCTTGACCTGGCCTTCCGGATTGATCACGAAGGTGCCGCGCAGGGCCATGCCTTCTTCTTCGATCATGACTTCGAAGTTACGGGCCAGGATGCCGGTCGGGTCGCCGATCAGCGGGTAGTTGACCTTCTTGATGGCTTCCGAAGTGTCGTGCCATGCTTTGTGAGCAAAGTGGCTGTCGGTCGACACGCCGTACACCTTCACGCCCATCTTGGCGAATTCCGGCTGGAAGTCAGCCAAGTCTTCCAGTTCGGTCGGGCAGACGAAAGTGAAGTCGGCCGGGTAGAACATCAGAACCGACCAGGTGCCTTTGAAATCGGCTTCGGTCAGGTCGACGAACTTGCCGTCATGGTAAGCGGTTGCCTTGAACGGTTTGATCGTGGTGTTGATGATGGACATGAATATTCCTCTTTTCGGGTTGAAAGGGCTTGGTTGAGAAGCACAGGGACACACTATACCGCGCGTTCTCTTGAATGTGAAATTAATTGAACGGATTTCTTCAATTGAATTTAGCTATCGGCTCTACTGAAGCTGAAGCTATCGAGGATCTTGTCGTCCCGGCGCAGGCCGGGACCCAGGTCGATGCAGATGGCAGACGGATCAGATAACGACGCTTTAGGCCGAAGCCGCCGCCCGCAGCGGCACCGCCGTCACCAGGCACGGCAGTATCAGGCTGAAAGTGGCGCCCTGCCCCGGCGTGCTCTGCACCGTCAGCTTGCCGCCGTGGGACGCGGCCAGCTGGCGCGAGATGTACAGGCCGAGACCCAGCCCCTTGGTCTCGCCGTTCTTGGCGCCGCGCTCGTAGGGCTCGAAGATGCGCTCGATGAAGTCGGGCGAGATGCCCTTGCCGTGGTCGCGCACGTCGATGCGCACCTGGCCGCCGGCCGGCGTGCAGTCCTCGTCGTGCACGCTGATCTCGACCACGCCGCCACCGCCGTAGCGCAGCGCATTGGTCAGCAGGTTCACGACCACCTGCTCGATGCGGAATTCATCCCACCAGCCTTCGACCGGCGCGTGCGGCGCCAGTACGAAGCTGGTATCGGCGCCCTGCGCCTGCAGCCCGAGATCATTGACCACGCGCTCGAGCAAGCTGGTCAGCTCGACCCGGCCCGGCCGGATCGACAGCGTGCCGCTCTTCATGCGCGAGACGTCGAGCATGTCGTCGATCAGGCGAATCATCGACTTGATCTGGCGTTCGTCGCGCCGGATCATGGTCTCCATCTGCTCCGGCTGGAAGGCGGCCATGGTGCCGCGCTTGAGCTGCAGGCTGCGCATCTGGGTTTCCAGGAACAGCGTGTTGAGCGGCGTGCGCAGCTCGTGGGCGACCAGCGACATGAACTCGTCACGCATGCGCAGCGAGCGCTGCAGCTCGGCCTGGGTGTCGTTCAATTCGCGCACCAGCACTTCCTGCTCGCGCCGGGCGCGTTCCAGCGCTGCCATCTGGCGCTGCATCTGGCGGCGCTGCTGGTCGAGCGTGACGAACACTTGCACCTTGCTGCGCATCGCGTCCGGATCGATCGGCTTGTGCAGGAAGTCGACGGCGCCCTGCTCGTAACCCTTGAACGCATAATTCAGCTCGCGCCCGGCGGCCGACACGAACACGATCGGGATGTGGCGCGTGCGTTCGGTGCCGCGCATCAGCTCGGCCAGTTCGAAGCCGTCCATGCCGGGCATCTGCACGTCCAGGATGGCCAGCGCGAATTCGTGTTCCAGCATCAGCGACAGCGCGTCCTCGCCGGACGCGGCCTGGTACACCAGGCGCGCCTCATCCCGGATCACGGCTTCGAGCGCACGCAGGTTTTCCGGCAAATCGTCGACGATCAGGACCTTGCTTGGGTCGTGTGCGCTCATGGTTCCTCCGTCTCCAACATGGGCAATAGCGCATGGATCGCTGCCAGCGGCAGCACCAGGTTCGGCTTGATGCGGCGCAGCGCCTCCAGCGGCATGGTCGGCACCTGCGCGTCGTTCGGGTCTTGCACCACCGTGAAGCCGCCGCCGGCATGGATCGCGGCCATACCGGCGGCGCCGTCGTGATTGGCGCCGGTCAGCAGGATCGCGGCCAAGCCCGATCCGTAGGCATCGGCGGCCGATTCCATCAGCACGTCGATCGCCGGGCGCGCGAACGCCACCGGCGGCTCGCAGCTGAGCGAAAACGTGCGGTCCTGCTCGACCGACAGATGGTAGCCGGAACCGGCGAAGTAGATCGTGCCGGGCGCGATCGGCGCCTTGTCGACGGCTTCGCGCACCGGCACCGGCAGGCGGTCGTCGAACAGCTCGGCCAGGCGGCTCTCGCGGTCGCCCGGCAGGTGCAGGATGCAAAACACGGGCAGCGTGTAACCGGCCGGGATCCCGGGCAGCAGCGCCACCAGCGCATCCACGCCGCCAGCCGAGCCGCCGATCACCACCGCCTCGATGCGCCGGCCGCCCAGCGCCGCGCGCACCTGCGCGCGCGACAGCGGCGCCGCCTGCGTCGCGTCGCTCCGGCCGGCCCTTGCTTGGGTATCGCTCATGCGCCCACCTTGCGGAATACGCGTTCACGGCGTGCCAGCGCCTCGAAGCGCTGGGCATGGTTGGAGAACTCGATGCTCTCCTTGCTGCCCAGGCCCAGGAAGCCGCGGTGGCACAGCGATTCATGGAACAGCCCCAGCACCCGGTTCTGCAGGCGCCGGTTAAAGTAGATCATCACGTTGCGGCAGCTGATGAAATGGGTCTCGGCGAACACGCTGTCGGTGGCCAGGCTGTGGTCGGCGAAGGTGACGTTGTCGACCAGCGCGCGCTCGAACAGCGCGCCGCCGTAGGCCGCCGTGTAATAGTCGGAAAAGGCGCGCTTGCCGCCGGCCTTCTGGTAGTTCTCGGTGTAGGCGCGCATGCGCTCGAGCGGCATCACGCCGCGCCGCGCCGCCGCCAAGGACTCCGGGTTGATGTCGGTCGCGTAGATCTGCGTGCGCTCGAGCAGCCCCTCTTCCTGCAGCAGGATGGCCATCGAATACACTTCCTCGCCGGTGCTGCAGCCTGCCACCCATACGTTCAGCGATGGGTAGGTCTTGAGGATCGGCACCACGTGCTGGCGCACCGCAGCATAGTACTCGGGGTCGCGGAACATCTCCGTCACCGGAATCGTCAGGAACTGCAGCAGCTGGCGGAACGCGTCCGCATCGTGCATCACGCGCGCCTGCAGTTCGGACACGGTGGCGCATTCCATCTCGCGCAGCGCGACCAGCACGCGGCGCTTCTGCGAGGCACCGGTGTAGTCGCGGAAGTCGTAGTTGTACTTCAGGTAGACCGCTTCGACCAGCATCCGCAGCTCGATGTCGATGTCGCTCATGGCCGGACTCGAATGCGTACTCAAATGCGCTCCAGGGTCGGCATCCATACGCGCAGCAGCGAGTACAGCCGGGTCAGGTCGATCGGTTTGGCCAGGTAGTCGTTGGCGCCCGCGGCCAGGCACTGTTCCTGGTCATCCTTCATGGCCTTGGCGGTGACGGCGATGATCGGCAGGCGCGTGAAGCGCGGATCCTGGCGGATACGGCGCGTCGCTTCCAGGCCATCCATGCCCGGCATCATCACGTCCATCAGCACCAGGTCGACCGCTTCCAGCTCGTTCAGCTTGGAGATCGCCTCGAAGCCGTTGCGGCCCACCTCGACCTTGGCGCCGCGCTGCTCCAGCGCGGAGGTCAGTGCGAACACGTTGCGCACGTCGTCGTCGACCAGCAGGATGGTGCGGCCTTCGAACACGCGGTCGCGCCCGCGCACGGTCTTGAGCATGTTCTGGCGCTCGGACGACAGCTTGGATTCGACCTTGTGCAGGAACAGCGTGACCTCGTCGAGCAGGCGCTCGGGCGAGCGCGCGCCCTTGATGATGATCGAGCGCGAGTACTTCGACAGTTCGGTTTCCTCGTCGCGCGTCAGGTTGCGGCCGGTGTAGACGATCACCGGCGGGAACGAGACCAGCTCTTCCTGCGACATGCGCTTGAGCAGCTCGTTGCCCTGCATGTCGGGCAGCTTCAGGTCGATGATCATGCAATCGAAGATCTCGTTGCGCAACAGGTTCAAGGCTTCCGCGCCAGTGCCGACCGCGGCGATGTCGACGTCGCTGTCGGAGATCAGCTGGACCACGCTGTCGCGCTGGCGCTCGTCGTCCTCGACCAGCAGCACACGTTTGACCTTCTGCGACGACTTGTCCTTGAGCTTGACAAAGACTTCTTCCAGCTGCTCGCGCGATGTCGGCTTGAGGGCGTAGCCGATCGCGCCCAGCTGCAAGGCCTCGCCGCCGTTGTCCTGGCTCGACACCATGTGCACCGGGATATGGCGCGTGGCCGGGTTGTCCTTCAATTGCTGCAGCACCGACAGGCCGGAGCCGTCCGGCAGGCGCACGTCGAGCAGGATCGCGTCCGGGTTTTCGCCGGTCGCCAGCTCCAGGCCTTCGGTCGCGGTGTGCGCCACCAAGCAGCGGAATTCCATGTCGTGCGCCAGGCCATACAGGATGCGCGCGAATTCCGGCTCGTCCTCGACCACCAGCACGGTGCGCACGCCGGCCGACGGCTGGGCGCGGTCGTCGGCGAAGGACGGGACCGGCACCGCCGGCGCGGCTTCCTCGTCCAACGGAGTGGTCGCGCGCGCGGGCGCGGCTGCGGGCGCACGCGCGGGCGTGTGGAGGGGCATGTGACTGAGCGGCGCCGGCGGCGTCGCCGCGACCGCGCCGTTGCGCGGCAGGCTCAAGGTAAAGGTGCTGCCGGCGCCCGGCGTGCTGGCCACCTGGATGGTGCCGCCCAGCAGGCCGGCCAGGTCGCGTGAGATCGACAGGCCCAGGCCGGTGCCGCCATACTTGCGCGCGGTCGAGCCATCGGCCTGGTGGAAGGCGTCGAAGATACGGTCCAGCTGGTCGGCGGCGATGCCGATGCCGGAATCCTGCACCGCGAACTGGACCCAGCCGTCGTCGCGCGCCGTGACCGACAGGCTGACCCGGCCGCCGTCGGTGAACTTGACCGCGTTCGACAGCATGTTCTTGAGGATCTGTTCGAGGCGCTGGCGATCGGTGTGGATCGTGGCCGGCACTTCCGGCGCTACCTGCACGACGAATTCGAGCTGTTTCTGGCGCGCCAGCGGATCGAAGGTGCGCGCCATGCCCTCGATCACGCGGCGCAGCGGCAGGTCTTCCGGCACCAGTTCGAGCTTGCCGGCTTCGACCTTCGAGATGTCGAGGATGTCGTTAATCAGGTTCAGCAGGTCGTTGCCGGCCGAGTAGATGGTCTGGGCAAAGCGCACCTGCTCTTCGTTCAGGTTGCCGGCCTGGTTATCGGACAGCAGCTTGGCCAGGATCAGCGAGCTGTTCAGCGGCGTCCTGAGTTCGTGCGACATGTTCGCCAAGAACTCGGACTTGTAGCGGCTGGCACGTTCCAGCTCAAGCGCTCGCTCGCGCAGCTGGTTCTGGGCCAGCGTCAGCGCGACGTTCTTCGCGTCGAGGTTGTTGGCCTGTTCTTCCAGCTGTTCGTTGGTCTGCTCCAGCTCGGCCTGCTGGTTTTCCAGCGCCGACTGCGATTCCTCCAGCGCGCGCGACTGCTCTTCGAGTTCCTCGTTGGCGGTACGCAGCTCTTCCTGCTGCACCTGCAGTTCCTCGTTGAGCGCCTGCTGCTCTTCCAGCGCGACCTGCAGGCGCTGGCGGTACAACACCGCTGCCACCGACGAGCCGACTGCCGGCCCGATCAAGCCCATGAAATCCTGGTCGCGTTTGGTAACAGGACGCAGGAAGCCGATTTCGATGACGCCCTTGATCTTGCCGTGGTTCGACACCGGCGCGATCAGCAGTTCACGCGGCGCCGCTTCGCCCAGGCTCGATCCGACCTTGATGTAATCCGGCGGCAGGTCGCGCAGCACGACCAGGCGCCCTTCCTCCGAGGCCGGCGCGGCGAGCGACTCCTGCGGCTGGATCACCTTGTTGCGCAAGCCCTGGCCGGGCGCCATGCCGTAGGCGCCGATGCGGGTCAGCACGCCATCTTCGCTGCGCACGTACATCACCGCCACCGCGCCGTCGAGGTAACGCGTGACGTAGTTCAGCACGCGCTCGGCCAGGCCGTTCAGCTCGAGGATGCCGGTGCTCTGGCTGGCCAACTCGGTCTGGCCGGTGCGCAGCCAGTCCTGCTGGCGCAGTTCCTCGTTGTGCGCGGCTTCGTCCTCGAGGGTTTCGTTATACGACTTGGACAGCGACATCAGCTCGCGCCGGCCGAACAGCGCCAGCAGGCCGGCCACGATCAGGCTGAACACCAGGAAGGACGCCACCGACCAGCCAATCACGCTGCGCGATGAGGCATTGCGGTCGTGCAGCAGATCTTCCTCGACGCGCAGGAACTCCTCGGCGCGCATGCGCATCTCGTTGCTCAGCGCCTTGCCGCGTCCGCTCTTGATGGCCTCGGCGATGTCGACGTTCTTGCCGCGCATGGCCATGATTTCATCGGCATAGACCTGCCATTGCAGATGGGCGGCGCGCCAGCGCGCGATGCGCTCGACCTGGACCGGATTGTCGGCGACCTGGCGCGTCAGTTCGTCCAGTTCGCTGGTGACCTTGGGCTTGGCGATGGCATAAGCCTGGAGGTAATCGTTGTCACCGGACAGCAGATAACCGCGCGTGTTGGTCTGCATGTCGGAAGCCAGCTTGCCGATTTCATTGGCCTGGCCGATCACGTGTTCGGAATGCTCGACCCAGCTCAACACGTTGATCAAATAGGCGATGATGCCTACGAAGACCAGGGCGCTGAGTACACCCATGCCCAGTGGCATGGCGACGTTGCGGGAAAGGATACGGCGGAACTTATCGCTATCTATGCTCGAAGCGGACATTCGTATGCGTTACGTTAGGAAAAAAATATCTCAAGTGTAACGCACTTGTCGATCGAAGCGTGTTCTTTTGAACACGCGACTCGCCCTCGAACCGGATATTTATGAGATGTTTATCGACGTTCGGCTAAAGTTGCCAACAAGTAAGGAGCAGTTCGGCTCGCGAGCGCCCGCGCGACCTCGGCCGGCGGCCCTTCCGCCACCACCTGCCCGCCCGCTTCACCGGCGCCCGGCCCGATGTCGATGATCCAGTCGCAGGCCGCCACCACGCGCATCGTGTGCTCGACCATGATGACACTGTTGTCGGCCTCGACCAGGCGGTCGAGCTGGACCAGCAGGCGGTCGGCGTCGAGTGGATGCAGGCCGGTAGTCGGCTCGTCGAGGATGTACAGGGTGCCGCCGCGGCCGGCGCGCTGCAGCTCGGTGGCCAGCTTGATGCGCTGGGCCTCGCCGCCCGACAATTCGGTCGCGCTCTGCCCCAGGCGCAGGTAGCCCAGGCCGACTTCGCGCAGCACCTGCAGCGGGCGCGCGACCGCTTCCTCGTCCTCGAAAAAGGCGTGGGCTTCATCCACCGTCATGCCGAGCACCTCGGCGATGTTGCGCTCCTTGTAGGTAATCCTGAGGGTGTCGGCGTTGTAGCGCGCGCCGCCGCAGGTCGGGCACGGCGCGTACACGCTCGGCAGGAACAGCAGCTCGACCATCACGAAGCCTTCGCCGGCGCAATGCTCGCAGCGGCCCTTGGCGACGTTGAACGAGAAGCGGCCGGCGTCGTAGCGGTGCCGTTTCGCCTGCGTCGTTGCGGCGAACAGCTTGCGCACCGAGTCGAACAAGCCGGTGTAGGTGGCCAGGTTCGAACGCGGCGTGCGACCGATCGGCTTCTGGTCGACGCGCACCAGGCGCCGCACGCCCTCGATGCCTTCGACGATGCGGCCTTCGAGTGGGATCTCTTCCTCGCGTTCCAGGCCCGGCTCGTCCTCGGGCTCGTCGCTAGGGACGGCCTGGCCGAGCGCCTGCGTGACAAGCTCGACCAGCACCTGGCTGACCAGCGACGACTTGCCCGAGCCGGACACGCCGGTCACGCCGCACAGCACGCCGAGCGGAAACGCCACCGCCAGCTTGTCCAGGTTGTTGCGCGTGACGCCCGCCAATCGCAGCCACCCGCTCGGTTCGCGCCGCGCGGCGCCGGTGCGCACGATCTGCGCAGCGTCCTGCACATCGTCGAACAGGTAGCGCCGCGTATGCGAGCCTTCAACTTGTTTCAAGCCGTCGGGCACGCCGCTGTACAGCACCTGCCCGCCTTTTTCGCCGGCCAGCGGGCCGACGTCGACGATCCAGTCGGCGTGGCGGATCACGTCGAGCGCGTGCTCGACCACGAACAGCGAGTTGCCGGCGCGTTTCAGCTGGGCCAGCGCGTCGAGCAGCGCCTCGGTGTCGGCCGGGTGCAGGCCGGCCGAGGGTTCGTCCAGCACGTAGACCACGCCGAACAGGTTCGAGCGCACCTGGGTCGCCAGGCGCAGGCGCTGCAGCTCGCCCGGCGACAGCGTCGGCGTGGATCGCTCGAGCGCCAGGTAACCGAGGCCCATGGCCAGCAGCACCTGCAGGCGCGCGCACAGGTCGGCCGCGATGCGCCGGGTGACGATCAGCTGTTCCGGGTGCTTGGCGGCGCGCGCCTTGGCGGCAGGCGCGCTGCCGTCGACGAACGGGGCCAGCAGGCGCGCCAGGCGCTCCAGCGGCAAGCGCGACAGCTCGGTGATGTCCAGGCCGGCGAAGGTAATCGACAGCGCTTCCGGGCGCAGGCGCTTGCCATGGCACGTCGGGCATTCCTGGCTGACCATGTAGCGCGCCACGCGCTTCTTCATCGACGCGCTTTCGGTGTTGGCGAAGGTCTGCAGCACGTAACGGCGCGCGCCGGTGAAGGTGCCCTGGTAGCTGGGCGTGTCCTTGCGCTTCAAGGCCTGCTCCGTTTCGGCGGGCGTGAGGCCGGCGTACACCGGCACGGTCGGGGTCTCGTCGGTGAACAGGATCCAGTCGCGGTCTTTTTTCGGCAGGTCGCGCCAGGGGGTATCGACGTCGTAGCCCATCGTGACCAGGATGTCGCGCAGGTTCTGGCCGTGCCAGGCCGGCGGCCAGGCTGCCACCGCGCGCTCGCGGATGCTGAGTGTATCGTCCGGCACCATCGACTGTTCCGTCACCTCGTAGATGCGGCCCAGGCCCGAGCATTGCGGGCAGGCGCCTTCCGCCGTGTTGGGCGAGAACGATTCGGCGTACAGCAATTCCTGGCCGGGCGGATAGTCGCCGGCGCGCGAGTACAGCATGCGCAGCGAGTTGGAGAGCGTGCTGACGCTGCCGACCGAGGAGCGTGTGGTCGGTGTGCCGCGCTGCTGCTGCAGGGCCACGGCCGGCGGCAGGCCGTCGATCTCGTCGACTTCCGGCACCGGCATCTGGTGGAACAGCCGGCGCGCGTACGGCGACACCGATTCGAGGTAGCGCCGCTGCGCTTCCGCGTACAGCGTGCCGAAGGCGAGCGAGGATTTGCCCGAGCCCGACACGCCGGTGAACACGACCAGCGCATCGCGCGGGATGTCCAGGCTGACGTTTTTCAGGTTGTGCTCGCGCGCGCCGCGCACGCGCACGTGGCCGCGCGCGTTGGCGTCATCATTAGCAAGATTGCGGCCGGGTGCGGTTTCTGGGGCAGCCGCGCGCTCGTTGACGTGGCTGGTGTCCTGTTTGCGGCGCATGGGGGCTCCAGAATACGATTGACGATGGCCCTATTACAGCGCACGCGGCCGCTCGCGGCGGTGCGCTGACGCACGCAACGCGCGCCCGATTACGGAATCAGCCGCTGCGCGCGCAATGCCGAGAACAGGTCGAAGAAGGAATCCTCGGTCGCCTGCCAGTCGGAAAAGCCGAGGCGGCGGCTGTTGGCCATGTCGGTCATCACCTCGATCGGGCGGCCCAGGTCGAGGTCGGTGTGCCAGGCCGAGGCCAAGCGGTCGAGGTCGGGCTCGACCAGCTTGTGCTTGCGCGCGATCTCGCGCCAGACCTCGCGGTCATTGCCCATCTCGGCTTCCAGCGGACGCACGGTGCCGTCAAAGCCGGCCGCCTGCACGCCGAACCAGGCCGCCAAGCGGCGCCACAGCCAGCTCCAGCGGAAGTAGTCGCCGTTGGTGATGTTGAAGGCTTCATTGCGCGCCGCGTCGGTGTCGGCGGCCCAGCGCAGCTGCTTGGCCAGGATGCGCGCGTCGGTGACGTCGCACAGGCCGTTCCACTGCGCTTCTGAACCCGGGAACTGGAACGGTCGCCCGGTCTCCTTGCAGATCGAGGCGTACACGGCCAGCGTGGTGCCCATGTTCATCGCGTTGCCGACCGCCAGGCCGATGATGCTGTGCGGGCGGTGCACGGTCCAGGTGAAGCGGTCGCGCTGGGCAGCGGCATAGACCTCGTCTTCCTGGGCGTAATAGAAGTTCTCGAGCGGCAGGCGCGGCTGCGATTCGCGCAGCGGCGTATCCGGCAGCGTCCCCGAGCTGGCGTAGGCTTCGAACGGGCCGAGGTAGTGTTTCAAGCCGGTCACCAGGGCAACGTGGCGCAGGGATTTTTTCGGCGCCAGCGCGTCGAGCAGGTTGCGTACCATGCCGGCGTTGACGCGGATGTTTTCCGCCTCGCTGTCCTGGCGCATCCAGGTAGTGATGAACACGTGCGTGGGCGCGTCGTCGCCAAGCGCATCCGACAAGGCCTTCGCCAGCGCGGCCTCGTCGAGGAGGTCGGCCGCCACCGGGATCATGCCCGGCAGGTCGACCGGCGGGCGGCGCGCGAGGCCGTACACGGTCCAGCCATGTTTCAACAATTCGTGGACGGTGTGACGACCGCCGATACCGCTGGCGCCGACGACCAGTGCGCTACGTTGCATGTTCATTCCTTTCATTTATTGCACGACGAAAGGGCATTGTGGCACGCTTCCCGATCGGCCGTCGGCGGCTTGCGTCCCTGCATGACCCGGCTAGTCGGCCTTGAAGCTCTGCCCGAGCGACATCGGCTTGTTCAGCAGGATCGTCTGCGGATTGCGGCAGATGATCACCAGCACCACGATGGTGGCCAGGTAAGGCAACATCGACAGGAACTCGGACGGAATCGGCACGCCCAGGCCCTGGCCGTGGAACTGCAGCACGGTGACGCCGCCGAACAGGTAGGCGCCGAGCACCAGGCCGCGCGGCTTCCAGGTCGCGAACACCACTTGGGCCAGCGCGATCCAGCCGCGCCCCGCGGTCATGCCTTCGACCCACATCGGCGTGAGCGCCAGCGACAGGTAGGCGCCGCCCAGGCCGGCCAGCGCCCCGCCCGTCAGCACGGTCGCGTAGCGCAGCTTCACCACCGGCATCCCGATCGCATGCGCGCTGTGCGGCGCCTCGCCGACCGCGCGGATCAGCAAGCCCACGCGAGTGCGCGCCAGCATCCAGCCGATCACGGCCACCAGCGCCAGCGAGCCGTAGACCATGGCGTCGAAGCGAAACAGCAGCGGCCCCACGAACGGCAGGTCGGACAGCAGCGGCAGGTGCAGCGGCGCCAGCGGCGCGACTGATTGCCCGACCAGGTCGCGTCCGAGGAAGGCCGACAGGCCGCTGCCGAACAGGGTCAGGGCCAAGCCGGTCGCGACCTGGTTGGTCTGCAGCGTCAGCACCAGGAAGGCGAACACCAGGGCCATCGCCATCCCGGCCAGCAGGGCGGCGCCCAGTCCCAGCACGCTCGAGCCGGTGTGCAGCGTGGTCGAGAAGCCGGCCACGGCGCCGACCAGCATCATGCCTTCCAGGCCGAGATTGAGCACGCCGGAGCGCTCGGCGATCAGCTCGCCGCTGGAGGCGAGCACGAGCGGCGTGGCCGCGGTTGCGGTACTGGCCAGGATGGCGATCAGGTAGTCAGGACTCATGCGCGGCGGTCTCCGTCATGTCGGTGGGCGGGTGAGTAGGACGAGCGAGCAGCGCGGCCGGATGGCGCGGCTTGATGCGGTAATGGATGAACAGGTCGGTCGCCAGCAGGTAGAACAGCAGCAAGCCCTGGAACAGGCCGGTGATCGCCGACGGCAGCTGCAGCTCGACCTGGGCGCTCTCGCCGCCGATGTAAAGCAGCGACATCAGCAACGACGCCAGCAGCACGCCGAGCGGATGCAGGCGGCCGACGTAGGCGACGATGATGGCGGCGAAGCCGTAGCCGGGCGATACCGAGGCCTGCAGCTGGCCGAGCGGGCCGGCCACCTCCCCCACCCCGGCCAGGCCGGCGAGGCCGCCGCTGGCCAGAAAAGCGATCCAGACGTTCTTCGGCTCGGAGAAGCCGGCGTACAGCGCGGCCGCCGGCGCCATGCCGCTGACCCGCATGCGGTAGCCGGCAAACGCATGGCGGCAAAAGAACCAGGCCCCCAGCACGGCGACCAGCGACAATGGGAAAGCGGCGTTGACGCGCAGGCCCTCTTTGAGCAGCGGCAGCGTGGCGGCGTCGCCGAACATCTTCGACTGCGGGAAGTTGAAGCCGGCCGGATCGCGCAGCGGCCCGTGCACCAGGTAGCCCAGAAACAGGTAGGCCACGTACACCAGCATCAGGCTGACCAGGATCTCGCTGGTGTTGAAGCGCGTGCGCAGCAGCGCCGGCACCGCCGCCCAGGCCATGCCGCCGAGCGCGCCGGCGACCAGCATCAGCGGCAGCACCCAGGGCGCGTTCACGCCGTCGAAATACAGCGCCACGCAGCCGCTTGCGACCGCACCCATGGTCAGCTGGCCATCGGCGCCGATGTTGTGGACGTTGGCGCGAAAGCCGATCGCCAGGCCGACGCCGCACAGGATCAGCGGCGTCGCCTTGAGCAGCAGCTCGCCGATGCCGTACAGGCTGGTGAGCGGCTGGATGAAGTATACGTAGAACGCGTGAAGCGGCGATTTGCCGAGGAACAGGAACAGCAGCGAGCCGGTGACCAGCATCGCCGCGGCGGCCAGCAGCGGCGAGGCGAGCATCATCGCGCGCGAGGGTTCGGGACGGGCTTCAAGCCGCGACATGATTGGCTCCTTCTGCTTGTTGCGCGGCGTCGAAGTCGCCGCTCATCCAGACACCGATCTGCTGGACCGAGGTTTCTGTCACCGGCAGCGCGCGCGACAGCCGGCCCTTGGCCAGCACGGCGATGCGGTCGCACATCATGAACAGCTCGTCCAGCTCCTCGGACACGACCAGCACCGCCACGCCGGCGTCGCGCAGGTCGATGATGGCCTGGCGGATCAGCATGGCCGCGCCGATGTCGACGCCCCAGGTCGGCTGGGCCAGCACCATGACCTTCGGCGCCAGGTCGATTTCGCGCCCGACGATGAATTTCTGCAGGTTGCCGCCCGATAGGCTGCTTGCTGCCGCCCGCGCGCCGCCGCACTTGACCTTGAAACGCTCGATCACGCGCGCGGCGAAGCCGGCCACCGCCTTGTCACGCACCACGCCGCGCCGCAGCATGCCGGTGGATTCCCCTAGGTAGCCGGTCAGCAGCGCGTTCTCGGCCAGCGACAGCGCCGGCACCGCGCCGCGCCCGAGCCGCTCTTCCGGCACGAAGCCCAGGCCCAGGCGCCGGCGCGCGGCGGCGTCCAGGCGCCCGGCATCGCGCCCGAGCAGGCGCACGCTGTCCGCGCGCGGCGCCGCCTGCTCGCCGGAGACTGCCTTGAGCAGCTCCTGCTGGCCATTGCCGGACACGCCCGCCAGGCCAACGATCTCGCCGGCGCGCAGCTGTAGCGCGATGCCCTCGAGATGCGTGCCGAACGGATCGAGGCTCGGCAGGTCGAGCCCGCGCAGTTCGAGGCAGACCTCGCCGGGCGCGCGCGGCGCCAGGCTGCAGGTCGGGAGCGCGCCGCCGATCATCAGTTCGGCCAGCGAGTGCGCGGTCTCCTCGCGCGGGTTGGCCACGCCCGCCACGCGGCCGGCGCGCAGCACCGTGGCGCGGTCGCACAACGCCTGGATCTCGTCCAGCTTGTGGCTGATGTACAGGATGCTGACGCCGTCGTCGCGCAGGCGGCGCAGCGACACGAACAGGCGCTGCACCGCGTCCGGCGTCAGCACCGAAGTCGGTTCGTCCATGATCAGCAGGCGCGGCGACTGCAGCAGGCAGCGCACGATCTCGACCCGCTGGCGCTCGCCGACCGACATGCTGTGCACGCGCCGCTCCGGATCGAGCGGCAGGCCGTACTGCTCGGAGACGGCGCGGATGCGCGGCGAAAGCAGCGCGGGCGACACCTTCTCGTCGAGCGCCAACGCGATGTTCTCGGCCACGCTCAGGGTCTCGAACAGGGCGAAGTGCTGGAACACCATGCCGATGCCGAGCCGGCGCGCGGCGGACGGCGAGTCGATGCGCACCTGACGTCCCTCCCACACCATCTCGCCGGCGTCCGGGCGCACCGCACCATAGATCATCTTCATCAGGGTGCTCTTGCCGGCCCCGTTCTCGCCCAGCACTGCATGGATCTCGCCCGGCATGACGCGCAGGTCGACGCCGTCGTTGGCCACCACCGACGGGTAGCTCTTCGAGATTCCGAGCAACTCCAGCCTCGGTTGTTCATTCATGCTTCCAGCTCCATCTTGTATACAGTTTGGTCGGCGCCGCGCGCCCGTCTGTGCCCTGCTGCTACAGCAAGTTGCATGCCCGTTCCCGCACGGGCGGCCGGCCGCGCGCGCACCGTCATGCACACACGGTTGTATACAAAACGCACCGCAATGGATCAGCTTATCCCTGAAACCGGGCGCGCCGGCGCACCGCCACGCACGCACGCGGTGTGCACGATTCCTGCTTTCACCTTGTACAAGCAGGCGGACACCCCGCCCTGCGCAAGGAGACCACATGACCCAGCACACTGCCGCGCCGCGCTCAAAAGGCCGGCGCAAACCGGGTAGCGACAGCGCACCCGTATCCACCGCATCCAGCGCTTCCGCTGCCTCCGCCGCTTCGGCTGCCTCAGCCGCTTCGGCTGCCTCCGCCGCATCGGCCGCCGCCTCCGCCAAGCGCGGCCTCACCGCAGTCGACCTGCGCATCTACCGCGCCGTCGTCAACGCCGTGATGAGCCACCGCCTGCCGCCCGGCACCCGTCTCGGCGAGGCCGATTTCTGCGAGCTGTACCAGGTCAGCCGCACCACCGTGCGCAAGGCGCTGCAACGGCTGGCGCACGACCACATCATCGAACTGCGCCCCAACCGCGGGGCCGTGGTGGCCTCGCCTTCGCCGCAGGAGGCGCGCGACATCTTCGTCGCGCGGCGCGCGCTGGAACGCGAGATCGTGCCGCTGGTGATCCGCAACGCGACGCCGGATTCGCTGCGCGCGATCCGGCGCGCACTGGAGGCGGAAGAAGCCGCGCGCCAGGGCGGCGACCGCGCGGCCTGGATCCGCCTCGGCGGCGAATTCCACCTGCTGCTGGCCGAATTGTCCGGCAACGCAGTCCTGCAACGCTTCATGAACGAGTTGGTGCTGCGCTGCTCGCTGATCATCGCGCTCTACGAAAACCCGGGCGCGCCGATGTGCGGCAACCACGAGCACAGCGACCTGCTGGCGCTGATCGAAGGGGGCAAGACCGAGCAGGCCTGCGCGCTGATCGAGCACCACCTGGCCGACATCGAGTCGCGCCTGCACCTGGGCGAACAGGACCGCAAGGTCAACCTGGCCCAGGCCCTGGCCGGTTTCTGACGACGCGAAGTAAATTGGATACAACCCTGGATACAAGATACGCGCCGGATTGTGGCAACCTTGCACCATATAAATACGCCAGGTACGACCGGCGCACGCTGGTGGCGCATGGCGCCAGCGGCCGGCAGCGCGCCTGCGCACGGTGCTCGCTCGGACGCGGCGGTTTTACCGCCCCTGCCGCATCTGGCCCGGTATTTGCTAACTGGTCATTCGGAGATTGCATCCAATCGCGTCGCGATGTGGACACGATCTTCGCCGCCATGCCTTTCATGAAGCGCTTTTCATGACGCGCTGTTTATAACGATAATCCGCCAGGGACCTGCATGAAGCCTCGAACCATCCTCCGCACCGCCTGCCTCGCCCTCCTCGCCGCCGGCGCCAGCGCCGCCCACGCCGCCGACTGGAGCGACACCTCGCTCAGCTACCGCTACGGCTCCAAGTTCGCCGAGCCCTACATCGACGCCGACATCGCCAAGCACGTGGTCAACTTCAGCAACGTCAGCGGCTACAAGTACGGCAAGAACTTCTTCAGCATCGACTTCCTGCTGTCCGACGAAAACGATCCGTCCGCGGCGGGCGCGCGCAGCGGCGCGCACGAAGCATATGCCGTGTACCGCAACACCTTCGACCTGGGCGCGGCCACCGGCAAGAAGCTCGGCTTCGGGCCGGTGCGCAGCATCGGCATCACCGTCGGCTTCGACGTCAACAGCAAGACCGACGCCGGCTACAACTCCAAGAAGCGCATGCTGGTGGCAGGTCCGACCCTGATGTTCGACGTACCGGGCTTCCTCGACATCAGCCTGGATGCGCTGCGCGAGAGCAACGCGCCGTTCAACGGCTTCACCCAGACCTCGACCGACCGCTATACCTACAAGACCCACGCGATGCTGGCCGCGGCCTGGGGCATCCCGTTCACGATCGGCGGCGTCCCGCTCTCCTTCGAAGGCTACGCCGACTACATCGGCACCAAGGGCAAGAACGAATACGGCGGCCCGACCGCGGTCGAGATCAACGTCGACATGCAGGTGATGTACGACATCAGCCACGTCGTCGGCGCAGGCAAGAACACGTTCAAGCTGGGCGTCGAATACCAGTACTGGAAGAACAAGTTCGGCAACCCGAGCGACACCGTGCCGGGCGCCACCGCGCGCACCCCGATGGTCCGCGCCGAATATCACTTCTGACCCGCTTCCCGTTCACGCCCCACCCTAGACAACCAAGAGGAACACCATGAATCGTCGCAAGCTGATCACCCTGGCCTCCCTGGCCGCCTCGTTCGCCGCCCTGAGCTTCTCGCCGGTCCTGCCCGCGCAGGCGCAGGAACCGTTGAAGGTCGCCTTCGTCTACGTCGGCCCGGTCGGCGACGCCGGCTGGACCTATGCCCACGAACAGGGCCGCCTGGCGATGGACAAGAACCTGGGCGCCAAGGTCAAGTCCACCTACGTCGAGAACGTGCCGGAAGGGGCGGACGCCGAGCGCGTCATCCGCAAGCTGGCCGCCGACGGCAACAAGCTGATCTTCACCACCTCGTTCGGCTTCATGAACCCGACCGAGAAGGTGGCCAAGGCCTTCCCGAACGTGGTCTTCGAACACGCGACCGGCTTCAAGCTGACCAAGAACCTGGGCGTGTACGAAAGCCGCCAGTACGAAGGCACTTACCTGCAGGGCGTGATCGCCGCGAAGATGAGCAAGACCGGCGTGATCGGCTTCGTCGGTTCCTTCCCGGTGCCCGAGGTGATCCGCAACATCAACGCCTATACGCTCGGCGCGCAGAGCGTCAACCCGAAGATCAAGACCAAGGTCATCTGGGTCAACACCTGGTACGACCCGGCGCGCGAGCGCCAGGCGGCCGAGACCCTGATCGCGCAGGGCGCGGACGTGCTGACCCAGAACACCGACTCGCCGGCGACCCTGCAGGCGGCGCAGGAAAAGGGCAAGTACGCCTTCGGCTGGGATTCGGACATGAGCCGGTTCGCGCCCAAGGCCCACCTGACCGCCAGCACCAACAGCTGGGGCGACTTCTACACGAAAACCGCGCAGGCCGTGATGGCCGGTACCTGGAAGAGCGGCGAAGTGCGCGGCGGCCTGGCCGAGGGCATGGTCAAGATGGCGCCGCTGAACGCCGCCATCCCGGCGGATACCGCCAAGCTGTTCGAGGAGAAGAAGGCGGCCATCGTCGGCGGCAAGCTCAAGCCCTTCCAGGGTCCGCTGAAAGACCAGTCGGGCGCGCTCAAGGTCGCGGCCGGCGCCGACCTGCCGCTGAACGACCTGAAAGGCATGAACTGGTACGTGCAGGGCGTCGACGGCACGATTCCGAAGTGATGGAATCGAACATGTCCACGCCCACGCCTACTCCCACCGCGCAGGACCAGGCATTCCTGACGCGCGTGTTCGCGCTGGCCGAGCGCTCGCGCGCCGAGGGCCACCATCCGTTCGCGGCGATCGTCGTCGGCGCGGACGGCGGCGTCATCGCCGAGGCGATGAACAACTCGGCCGGCGAGCGCACCGCGCACGCCGAAATGAACGCGCTGCGCGCCGCCTCGCGCCTGCACGGCCCGGGTGAACTGGCCGGCGCCACGCTGTACAGCAATGCCGAGCCGTGCGCGATGTGTGCCGGCGGTACCTACTGGAGCGGCGTCGGGCGCGTGGTGTACGGGATGTCGGAAGCCAGCCTGCTCGAGCTGACCGGCAGCGATCCGGAAAACCCGACCCTGTCCCTGCCCTGCCGCGAGGTGTTCGCGCGCGGCCAGCGGCCGACCGAGGTGATCGGCCCGCTGCGCGAAGACGAGGCCCGGCGCGCGCACGCGGGCTTCTGGCGCAAGGGCTAGCCGCGCGGCGTGGTGCCGGGCTGGCTGCCGGGTTGGCTGCAGCCTGCCAGCGTTTCCAGCGCCCGGCACGCGTCATCCAGGCCGGCGCCGGTGCGCACACGCGCGGACTGGCGCCGGGCGCCGTCCGCGATTTTCGCTGATGCCAGCAGCGCGCGCAGGCTTCGCGTCAGACGCGCGCGCGTCACGCGCGCGGCGTGCAGCACCAGGCCCGCGCCCAGTGCGGCGACGCGCGCGGCATTGTCGAACTGGTCGTGCGCCAGCGGCACCACCAGCTGTGGCGTGCCCGCGCGCAGTGCCTCGGCCGTGGTGCCGATGCCGCCGTGGTGGACCAGCGCCGCCACTTGCGGCAGCAGGCGCCGCAGCGGCACGTACTCCTGCCATAGCACGTGCGCGGGCAAGGCCTCGGGCAACTGTGCGCGGTGCAGCGTCAGGAAGATCGCGCGCAGGCCGAGCGCGTGCGTGGCGGCGATCGCGTGGCGAAAGTAAGCGCCGGCCTGCAGGTTGCCGGTGCCCGGCGTGAACACGACCGGGGCCGGACCCTCGGCCAAAAATTGCGCCAGTTCCGCCGACAAGGGTGCATCGGGCGACGGGTCGTACAACGGAAAATCGGCCTGCCGCATCGGCTGCGGCCAGTCCGGCTGGCTTGGACCGAACCAGGCCGGAAACAGCGTGACCGACAGATCGGCCAGCGCCAGCATGTCGGGCAGCATGCTCGCCAAGGGCGCCAGGCCGCGTTCGTGGCGCGCCGCGTTCACCTCTTTCAATGCGACCGGATCGACGAAGCGCCGCACGCCCCAGCGCAGCAATTGCCGGCGTGCGCCGAGCGGCACCCAGCGCGGCACGCGCCAGGGTCCGATCATCAGCGGATCGTGCACGCTCGGCAGGTTCGAAGGCGCGAGATAGGCCGCGGCCACCTTCAGCCCGGGATGGCGCGCACGGCACAGGTCCGCTTCGGGCAAGGCCAGCGGGTGCACCAGCAGCACGCAGTCTGCATCCGCGCTCGCTGCGTCGATGAAGGGCAGCAGGCGCGCCATCGCCGGCCGGGTCGCGCGCCAGACCACGCCGAAGCCGCGCGTCGGATGCCACAGGTCGGGATCGCGCAGCACTTCCTCGTCGACCGGTAGCCCGGTCGAATCGAGCCCGGCCGCGACGACGTAGGCGCCGTGCTGCTCGGGCGCGAGGAAGCTGACCCGGTGCCCGCGCGTGCGCAGGGCCAGCGCCATCGCCATGAAGGGAAACAGGTCACCGGCCGAGCCCATGGTGACGACAACGAAATGGATCTGCTGGGACATATCCAGACTTTACGCGAAAGCGCGCGCTGCGCCACACCTTACCGATGAGAATCTTCGCCGCCGGGCGCCCGCCCACGACAGGCCTGAAACGGGCCGACTGTTGCGTTGGAACGACCCGAACCGGGCAGCAAAGCCCTTAAGATCGGTAGGCAGGCAAGCCCTGCGCTTCCTTTCTGACGGAGATGCCATGACCTTCCATCGCAAGTTCCTGACCGCCGCACTCCTGCTGCTTAGCGCCGCATCCCACGCCGCCCAGGCGGCAAAGGGCTATACCTATTCCTACCTCGGCAACCCGGCCGATCCGCACGTGAGCGCGCGCCCGCTGTCCTGCAGCCAAGGCAGCTGCACGCCCGCCGTTGCGCTCGTCGGTGGCGGCTACGATGTCGGCGAAGCGTTCCGCTGGCTGATCGCCCAGGCCGGCATCACCAAAGCCACCGGCGGGCGCTTCCTGATCATCCGGGCCAGCGGCAGCGATGCCTACAATCCTTACATCTACAGCAAGCTCGGTGAGATCGACACGACCACGCCGCGCAATTACGAGATGGTCGGCGGCCTCGACCTGGGCCTGACTTCGGTCGAAACCCTCGTCATCCCCGACCGCAAGACGGCCGAGGACCCGTTCGTCCTGAACGTGGTCGCGCGCGCGAGCGCCATCTTCATCGCGGGCGGCGACCAGGCCGATTACTACAACGGGTGGCAGGAGACCTCGCTGAACAAGGTGCTGCGGCAAGCGATCCGCGCCGGCATCCCGATCGGCGGCACCAGCGCCGGCACCGCGATGCTGGGCGAATATGCGTTCGCCGCGCTGAACGACACGGTCGAGTCGGCCCAAGCCTTGAAGAACCCCTTCAACCGATATATGACGATCGACCCCTTGAACACGTCGTCGAACAAGTTCGTGCAGAAAGGCAGCTTCCTGAACATTCCCTCGCTGGAAAACGTCATTGCCGATGATCATCTGAACACCCGCGACCGCCTGGGCCGGCTGTTTGCGTTCGTGGCGCGGATCGGCAATGGCTGCGGCGGCGGCGTGGAAAACTTCAGCAGCGTGGTCGGCATGGGGATCGACGAGGAAACCGCCCTGCTCGTCTCCGGCAAAGCGGGACAGGCCAGGGTGGAACTGGCGGCCAATCCGTATAACCCGGAAAACACGACGCCGGCCTACACGGCGCAAAATTCGGCCTATCTGGTCCGATACACGCGCGCGCCGAGCCAGTGCGTTGACGGCAAACCGCTGGTGGACAACACCGGCATCCAGGTGTACCGGCTGAGCGCGCAACCGGCGCAGGCGCCGACGCGTTCGATGCCGGCGCAAACCAGTTTCAAGGCAGGCGCCTCGTTCAACCTGGCCGATTGGACGGCGCAGACGGTGCAGACCTATCCCGATGGCTCGTCGCTGAATGGCCCCTACTATTACGGCACGGCGGGCGGGGCGGTGCTGGGCAGCCCGGTCCATTGAGCCGCGCATGCGCGGCAAATGCCCCCCAATGCCGGCTCAGTACTGAGCCAGCAAGCGTTCCGGACGCGCCGTGACCTGAGTGGGCGATGGCGCCACGCGTTGGCGCTGGGCCGCCGCATCGAGCTTGAACACGCTGACGATGTCGGCCAGCGTGGCAGCCTGCTGCTGCATCTCCGCGGCCGCGTTCGAGGCTTCTTCGACCAGCGCCGTATTTTGCTGGGTCATGCCATCCATGGCGCCGATCGACGTGTTGACCTGCTCGATGCCGACGGTCTGTTCGCGGCTGGCGTTGCTGATCTCGGCCATGATGCCGGTCACGCGGCCAACGCTCTCGATCACCTGGCGCATCGTGTCGCCGGCCTGCTCGACCAGCCGCGCGCCGGTGTCGACGCGGTCGACCGAATCGACGATCAGCCCCTTGATTTCCTTGGCCGCCGCGGCCGAGCGCTGGGCCAGGTTGCGCACTTCGCTCGCCACCACGGCGAAGCCGCGTCCCTGCTCGCCGGCGCGCGCCGCTTCGACTGCCGCATTCAGCGCCAGGATATTGGTCTGGAAGGCGATGCCGTCGATGACCGAAATGATGTCGACGATCTTCTTCGACGACTCGTTGATCGAACCCATGGTCCGCACCACGTCTTCGACCACGCGGCCGCCCTCGTGCGACACCTGCGACGCGGTCTGCGCGAGCAGGTTGGCCTGGGTTGCGTTGTCGGCGTTCTGGCGCACGGTCGAGGTCAGCTCTTCCATCGCCGACGCGACCGCTTCCAGCGCCCCGGCCTGCTGCTCGGTGCGGCGCGACAGATCCTGGCTGCCCTCGGCGATGTCGCTCGATGCGTGGGCGATCGAGTCGGTGCCGCTGCGCACCTGGCCGACGATGGCGGCCAGCTTGTCGCGCATCGCGCGGATCGAATACAGCAGGCTGGACGCGTCGCCGCTGCGGGTGTCGATGTCGATCGCCAGCTCGCCGTGGGCGATGCGGTCGGCGATCTCGGCCGCGTAAGCCGGTTCGCCGCCCAGCTGGCGCATCAGACTGCGCGTGATCGCCCAGCCGATCGCCATGCAGAGCACGAACGCAAACCCGGTGACCAGGACCACTTCCACGATCGATTGCGCGAACACGCTATCGGCGACCTTGACGGCGCCGGAGGTTTCCGCCTGTTCGGCTTTGACCAGCACGTCGATCTCGGCCACGATGCGCCGGCGCAGCGGACTGCATTCGTTCACCAGAAACTGGCCGTAACCGCTCGTGTCGCCGGCATTGTGGTACTTGCGCGGCCGATCGAGCTCGCGCGCCATCGCCAGCATGTCGGCCCGCATCTGCTCGAACTGGGGATTGCCGGCAAAGCGCGGCGCGAGCTGGTCGAGCTGGGCCAGGTACAGGCTGCGCTCGCGGTCGAGGATGTCGAGTTCGCGCCCGGCGGCCGCCGCGTCGGTGAAGATGAACGCATTGCGCGCCGCCAGGCCGGTCTGGTCGAGCGCTTCACGCGCAACGTACAGCGGGTCGAGGCGCTCTTGCTGGACTTGTTTCATGTGCTTGACCGCATTTGACATCGCCCCCATGCGCCACAGCGACACAGCGGCGAGCACGAGCATCAAGGCAACCAGAGTGCCAAAGCCGAGCGTGAGCTTGGTGCGGATTTTCAGGTTTTCGAAATAGGACATGGCGGATACGTCAATAAGTTGATCTATAGAAATAGTACCGGTAACCAGCCGTGTCATGTAGCGTCTTGCGGATGCGATGCCGATTTTCGTGATTTTGCGTATATTTCGTTGCAACTCAGCAACGAATTCATCAAAAATTCCGAGTCATGGACTGGATCGAGCCAAGTCCCGGCGCGGCACATCGTAACAAGTCGTCAGAAGCGTCACTTCTATGTAAATACGGCTTAGAAGGGAATATATACCGAAAGTTACAATCTCCGTACCGCAGTACGGAATCCAGCGGAAGCGACAATGCGCCGGCTAACCGCCCCGACCGATGGCTGCCAAAACCGACATCGATCCAGTTCAAAAAGTGATTAGCAATTCTCATCATTCCTCGCGACAATGGGCAGCCGATTAAAATATCTACAAGACAATAACTGGAGACGAGATGCGAGATCACATAAAGCTGAGAACTGCCTGGGCGCTGTGCGCGCTACTGGGCAGTGCTACGGCCATGGCCGACGCCCCGCTGGCGCCGACCGCGCGTTGGTCCGCCTACAGCGCCGGGCAGGCCAACATGCCGCCGATGGGCTGGAGCACCTGGAATGCGTTCGCCACCGATATCGACGAGGCCAAAATCCTGGGTTCGGCCCAGCGGATCGTCGACAGCGGACTGGCCCGCCGCGGTTACCGATACATCAACATCGACGACGGTTGGGCGGTGCGGCGCAATATGCCGGATGGCAAGATGGTCATCCGCGCCGACCGCTTTCCCTCGGCGCGGCAAGGCGCCACGACCAGCTTCCGGCCTTTCACCGACAAGCTTCACGCGATGGGGCTGAAAGCCGGCATCTACTCGGATCTGGGCCGCAATACCTGCTCACAAGCCTATTCGGACGATGACAAGAACCTGCCCAAGGGAAGCGTGCTGGAGCGCGAGGTCGGGCTCTACGGCCATATCGACCAGGACATCGCACTGTACTTCGCCGATTGGGGTTTCGATTTCATCAAGGTCGACGGCTGCGGCCTGCGCGCGTACGGTGCCGATAGTCCCAAGGTCCGCGCCGGCGAGTTCCGCGCGCTCGCGCCCGTACTCGACCTGCAGACCGTCGGCCGCTCCGACATCCCGGCGGTGCAGGCCGAATTCAAGCAGATCAACGCCGCACTGGCGCGCAACAACCCGGATGGCGACTTCCTGCTGTCGCTATGCATCTGGGGCGCGGCGGACGTCCGGTCGTGGGGGAAAAACTTCGGCAATATCTCACGCACCAGCGACGATATCGCGCCGACCTGGGGCCGGCTCCTGACCAACTTCGACAGCGCCTCGCGGCGTGAGCTCTACGCCCACCCGGGGAGCTGGAACGATCCGGACATGCTTTACATCGGCAAGGGCGACTTCGACGCCGATCACCTGACCGAAGCGCGCTCGCACTTTGCCCTCTGGGCCATGCTGAATGCGCCGCTGATGATCGGCGCCGACCTGACGCAAATGCCGCAAGCCCTGATGGATGTGTTCGGCAACGCCGACATCATCGCGCTCAACCAGGACCCGGCCGGCAACCAGGCTGTCCTCGCCTACGACACGGACGATCTGGACATCCTGGTCAAGACGCTGGCGTCGGGCGACAAGGCGGTCGCGGTGTTCAATCGCGGGTTCGGACCGATCGACGTCGACTTGATGGCGGAGCACCTGAAATTACGCAACGATGCGCCGATCACGCTCACTAATCTCTGGACGCGGCAACAGGCGACCTTCACGAAGACGACGAAACTGCGCGTCGCGCCGCGCGAGACCCTGGTGTTCCTGGCCCACGGCACGCGCATGCTGGCGAACGGCGCCTACCTGTCGGAGCAGCCGGGTCGCGTCAATCCCGCCGTCGACGGCGTGACGAATCCGCAGCCGGATCCCGCCATCCACCGCTCGTCGGCGGGCTGGGCCGGCACCCACGGGGCCGGCGACCGGCCGATCTACTCCGGCTGGGGCGGCGCCCGGGTGGACAGCGCGCCCTACGGCCAGACCCTGCAGATCGCCGGCAAAGGATACGGCACCGGGATCGGCATCCTCGCCAACTCGCGCCTGGAGGTGCGCAATGGCGATTACAAGCGCCTGAGCGTCGACGTCGGCGTGGACGACTCGGCGCGCGACCGCACGCGCGATGTGACGTTCGCGGTCTACGGCGACGGCAAGCTGCTGGCCAGGAGCAAGCGGCTGCGCTGGGGCATGCCCGCGCAGCCCTTGAACGCGAATGTCGCCGGCGTGAAGATCGTCGAACTGGTGGCGGAAAGCGCCGGGGCCGTCAATGAGACCTTGCCGGTCACCTGGGCGAATGCCGCGCTGCTCGACGGACGCTGAGCGCGCCGGACGCCGTCAAGCCGCCGCGAAGGCGATCACAGGAAGCGGTCGAGGATCTTGCGGCTGCCCTTGTCGATCGCGAACATGTCGCGGATCAGGAAATGGATGCCGTGGCTGTCCATCACCAGCAGCGAAAAGGCGCCCAGGCGGCGGATGTCTTCCTCGGCCTTGAGCACGAACTCGGTGTCGCCGCGGTCGGTCGTCACGGTCCAGGTGGTCGGCGTGGCGAAGCTCGACACCGACTTGATCTGCAGGATCTCGGGCATGAATTCGCGCCCGTCGAGTTCCTCGATCACCAGGGCGCGGATCTCGGCCGGCACGGCGTCCAGGTCTTCGATCCAGGCGACTTCCTTGCCGCCGTCGCGCATCAGCGAGATGCCGCGCGTCGGCGCCTGCACCGGGAAGGACCGCACCGGCGTCACGCCGACGAATTCCTCGCCGTCGGCATTGGTCAGCACCAGCTTGCCGAAGGCGTCACGCCGTAGTTGAAACGCCGGTTGAAACTCGGTATTGAATGCAATAGTCATCTGTCACTCTTCCTCGGCGCGATCCGGATCCTGGTCGACGTTGCGCGCCTGCGCTTCGTACAAGCGGTAATAGGCGCCCTGTTTTTCCATCAGCGCGTCGTGGCTGCCCTCTTCCACGACGACGCCGCGGTCGAGCACGACCAGGCGGTCGGCGCGGTGCAGCGTCGACAGCCGGTGCGCGATCGCGATCGTCGTGCGGCCCTGCACCAGGTTGTCGAGCGCCTTCTGGATTTCCTTTTCGGTTTCCGAGTCGACCGACGAGGTCGCTTCGTCGAGGATCAGGATCGGCGGGTCGATCAGCAGTGCGCGCGCGATCGAGATGCGCTGGCGCTCGCCGCCCGACAGGCCCTGGCCGCGTTCGCCGACCATCGAATCGTAGCCCTGCGGCAGGCGCAGAATGAACTCGTGCGCGTGCGCGGCGCGCGCGGCGGCGATGATGTCTTCGCGCGTCGCGTCCGGCTTGCCGTAGGCGATGTTCTCGGCGATCGTGCCGAAGAACAGGAAAGGCTCCTGCAGCACCAGGCCGATGTGTCGGCGGTAGTCGGCCACCGCGAACGAGCGGATATCCTTGCCGTCGATCAGGATGGCGCCCTCGGCCACGTCGTAGAAACGGCAGATCAGGTTGACCAGCGTGGATTTACCGGAACCCGAGTGCCCGACCAGGCCGACCATCTCGCCGGCCTTGATGTTGAGTGAAATGCCACGGTTGACCGAGCGGTTGCCGTAGCGGAAACCGACATCGCGCAATTCAATGTTTCCCGCGACCTTGTCCAGCTTGGCCGGATTGACCGGATCCGGCACGCTCGAGACGTGCTCGAGGATGTCGAAGATGCGCTTGGCGGCCGATGCCGCTTTTTGCGTGACCGAGACGATGCGGCTCATCGAATCCAGGCGCGTGTAGAAGCGGCCGCTGTAGGTAATGAACAGCAACAGGGTGCCGACCGAAATCTCGTGGAGGCTGACCTGCCAGATGCCGAAGCACCAGATCACCAGCAAGCCGAGTTCGGTCAGGAAAGACACGGTCGGCGAGAACAGCGACCAGACCTTGTTCAACTTGTCGTTGACGTCGAGGTTGTGCTTGTTGGCGGCGCGAAAGCGAGCGGCTTCGCGCTTTTCCTGCGCAAACGCCTTGACCACGCGGATGCCGGGAATCGTATCGGCCAGCACGTTGGTGACTTCGCTCCAGACGCGGTCGATCTTTTCGAAGCCGGTGCGCAGCTTGTCGCGCACGACGTGGATCATCCAGGCGATGAAGGGCAGCGGGATCAGCGTCACCGCTGCCAGTTTGGCATTGGTCGAGAACAGGATCGCGCCGGTCATGATGAGCATCAGGCAATCCGACAGGAAATCCAGCAGGTGCAGCGACAGGAACACGCAGATACGGTCCGAGCCGCTGCCGATGCGGCTCATCAAGTCGCCGGTACGCTTGCCGCCGAAAAATTCCAGCGACAGGCGCAACAGGTGTTCGTAGGTTTCCGAGCGCATGTCGGCGCCCATGCGCTCGGACACGATCGCCAGCACATAGGTGCGCCACCAACCCAAGGCCCAGGCCAGCACGCTCGCCCCCAGCAGGCCGGCCATGTACTTGTAGACCAGGCCGGTATCGACCTGATGGCCGGTCTGGTACGGAATCAGGACGTTGTCGGTCAGCGGCTGAGTCAGGTACGGCGGGATCATGTGTGCGCCAGTACTTGCAAACATCAGCAAGAATCCAAGAAACAATTGGCCTTTGTAGGGCTTGGCGAAGCGCCACAGACGCAGCAGCGTCCAGGTCGACGGCGGCGTGTGCAGCACCTTGGTGCAGATCGGGCAGTCTTCCTGGTCGGGTTCGAGCGGCGCCTTGCAGCTCGGGCAAGTATGCTGCTCGGGCGCCTGGACGGCCTTGCCGGACACATGGCTCTCGACCTGGTCGGCAAACTGGTCGACCACACGCATGGCCTGCAGGTTCTGGCCCAGCGTGAAGCGCCAGGCGCCAAGCAAGCCGTTCTGGTCGACCAGTTCGAGGTGGCCGACGCCGGCATGATCGTGGTGCTCGAGTTGCAAGCCGGCGCGGTAGGGCCAGTCCTGCCAGGTGGTTTCGCCCGGCGCGCGCGCGAGCAGTCGGCGGTTGGTAACGACCAGCAGGCCCTTGGTGAAGCGTAATTTCGCATCGAGGTCAACCTCGACGCTGCTTAAAACGTTTTCCCCTGGCGCAAGCTTTTTCTCGACGTCCGCCTGCCATTGTTCAGGCAGGAAACTGGCGGCGATCGCCAGCGGTACGGGGGGAACAAGTTGTTGAGTTGTCATGGTCTTGCCGCTTTGCGGCTGGGTTTCCGTTTAGTTAACAGTAGTAAGGAATCGCGCCGCAATCGGCAGATCAGAACGATGGAACGTTGCGAGGAGGTTTGCCGTTGACAAGCGACTCTTCCGGAAGCCAAAAACCGGAAAATTCGGTAGAGTCTGCCTGAACGATGGGCTGCAGGTTTTGCGGAGTTCCCGCCGGAAGTGTTACGGTATGCTGGCAGGGAGCGAGACTGGCAGAAATCGGTTTGGCACTGTAAGCTTCGTTCCGGCAAGTATACAACATGTGCGTCGCAGAAAAAAACGGGGACGCTGCCAGGACGGCGGCGTGCGAGGCGGCGCACAAACATAGGCAAAGCGGCGCGGTGAGTGAGCGGACACTGCGCGGCAAGAAATTTTCATGACAAACAAGAAAGACATCGAAATTCTTCGTGTGGCCCACCTGCGTGGCCCGAATATCTGGACCTACCGCCCCGTCATCGAAGCCTGGCTCGACATCGGCGAACTCGAAGAATTTCCATCGAACACCCTCCCCGGCCTGTACGAACGCCTCACCGGCTGGCTGCCCGGCCTGATCGAGCACCGCTGCGGCGTCGGCGAGCGCGGCGGCTTCCTGGAGCGCCTGCGCGACGGCACCTGGGCCGGCCATATCCTCGAACACGTCGTGCTCGAGCTGCAGAACATGGCCGGCATGAAGACCGGCTTCGGCAAGACCCGCTCCACGGCCGACCGCGGCATCTACAAGATGGCGTTCCGCACGCGCGACGAGATCGTCGGCCGCGCCGCCTTGAAAACCGGCCACGCGCTGCTGCTGGCCGCGATCAACGACACGCCGTTCGACCTGAAAGCCGGCGTGGCCGAGCTGACCGAGCTGGTCGACCGCTATTGCCTCGGCCCATCCACTGCCAGCATCGTCGATGCCGCCACCGAGCGCCGCATCCCCTCGATCCGCCTCACCGACGGCAACCTGGTGCAGTTCGGCCATGGCGCCGCCCAGCGCCGCATCTGGACCGCCGAAACCGACCGCACCAGCGCCATCGGCGAGTCGATCGCCAGCGACAAGGACCTGACCAAGACCCTGCTCGCCTCGTGCGGCGTGCCGGTGCCGGAAGGCGCCATCGTGCGCAATCCGGCCGACGCCTGGGACGAAGCGCAGGACATCGGCCTGCCGGTCGCGCTCAAGCCGGTTGACGGCAACCATGGGCGCGGCGTCTCGCTCAACCTGATGAACGAGGCCGACGTGCATGCGGCCTACGCGATCGCCTCCGAAGCGGGCGACTCCAGCGCCGTACTGGTCGAGCGCTTCATTCCGGGCAACGAACACCGCCTGCTGGTGGTCGGCCAGAAAGTGGTGGCCGCGGCCCGGGGCGAGTCGCTCTGGGTCAGCGGCGACGGCGCCTCGAGCATCGCCACGCTGATCGACAGCCAGATCAACGTCGACCCGCGCCGCGGCGCGAGCGAAGAGCATCCGCTCGGCCTGGTCGATCCGGCCGACGAGGAAATCAAGCTCGACCTCAAGCGCCAGGGTTTCACGGCCGAGTCGGTGCCGCCGGCCGGCCACAAGGTGCTGATCCAGTTGAACGGCAACGTCGCCGACGACGTCACCGACGACGTGCACCCGGACGTGGCCTACATGGCCGCGCTGGCCGCGCGCGTGGTCGGCCTGGACATCGCCGGCATCGACCTGGTCTGCGAAGACATCGGGCGTCCGTTGGAAGAGCAGCGCGGCGCCATCATCGAAGTCAACGCCAGCCCGGGCCTGCTGGCCCACATCAAGCCGGCCCAGGGCCAGCCGCGCGCGGTCGGCCAGGCGATCGTCGAGCACCTGTTCGCCGATGCCGACGACGCCACCGGCCGCATCCCGCTGGTCGGCGTGACCGGCACCTCGCCGGAAGCGGCGCTGGTCACGCGCCTGGTCGGCACCGTGCTGAACCACTCGGGCAAGCACGTCGGCGTGGCCAACCGCGACGGCCTGTTCCTCGATGGCCGCCGCGTCACGAGCAAGGACGGCACCCGTTTCGACGCCGGCCAGCGCCTCTTGATCAACCGCACCGTGCAGGCCGCCGTGTTCGAATCGAATGCGCGCACCATCCTGTCCGAGGGCCTGCCCTACGACCGCTGCCTGGTCGGCGTGGTCACCGACATGGGCAAGGTCGCCGAGGTCGAAGATTTGTACGTGCGCGACGACGATGCCCTGTTCAACGTGGTGCGCAGCCAGATCGACGTGGTGCTGTCCGAAGGTGCGGCCGTGCTGAATGCAGAAGACGCGCAGGTGGTCGAGCTGGCCGAACTGTCGGATGGCGCCGTGATTTTCTATGCGCTCGACGAGAACAACGCCGTGCTGCAGCACCACCGCGCTGCCGGCAAGCGCGTGGTGTTCCTGCGCGACCAGCACATCGTGATGGCCGCGGGCAGCGAAGAAGCGCCGCTGCTGGGCCTGGCCAAGATCAAGCCGGCCACGGTCCAGTACCCGGCCTCGCTGCTGGCCGCGGCCGCCGCGAGCTGGGCGCTGGACGTGCCGACCGACCTGATCTGCGCCGGCCTGCGCACCTTCGACGAGGCCAAGGCAGGCAAGTAAAACACGAAAGGCCCGGCACGACCGGGCCCCATGCGCCGCGCCGGCGTCAAACAGCGAACCGTCCGGCGCCCGCGAGAGAACACAAAAGGATCGAAGGTTTATGGAAGTATCACGCGTACGGGCCCTGCGCGGCCCCAATCTCTGGAGTCACCACACCTCGGTCGAGGCGATCGTGTCCTGCACGCCGGACGAAGAGTCGATCGGCGTGCTGACCGGGTTCGAGCCGCGCCTGCGCGCGCTGTTCCCGCAGATCGGCCCGCTGCAGCCGACCGGCCATGACGACACCGTCCCGCTGGCCCACGTGCTGGAAGTGGCGGCGCTGGCCCTGCAGGCCGAAGCCGGCTGCCCGGTGACCTTCAGCCGCACTACCGCCACGCTCGAGCGCGGCATCTACCAGGTGGTGGTCGAATACAGCGAGGAAGACGTTGGCCGCCTGGCCCTCGAATTGGCCGAAAAGCTGATCGAAGCCGCGCGCCTGGACCAGCCATTCGACCTGGAAGCCGCGCTGACCCAGCTGCGCGACCTGGACGAGGACGTGCGTCTCGGCCCCTCCACTGGTTCGATCGTCTACGCCGCCGTGGCGCGCGGCATTCCGTTCCGCCGCCTGACCGAAGGCAGCCTGGTGCAGTTCGGCTGGGGCAGCAAGCAGCGCCGCATCCAGGCCGCCGAGATCGACGCCACCGGCGCCATCGCCGAGACCATCGCCCAGGACAAGGAACTGACCAAGAAGCTGCTCGATGCGGCCGGCGTGCCGGTGCCGCTGGGCCGCACCGTGCTCGACCCGGATGACGCCTGGGAAGCCGCGCTCGAGATCGGCCTGCCGGTCGTGATCAAGCCGCGCGACGGCAACCAGGGCAAGGGCGTGACCGTCAACGTGACCACGCGCGAACAGCTGACCGCGGGCTTCAACGCGGCGGCCGAATTCCGCGACGACGTCATGGTCGAGAAGTACCTGCCCGGCCACGACTACCGCCTGCTGGTTGTCGGCAACAAGCTGATCGCCGCCGCCCGGCGCGACCCGCCGCATGTGGTCGGCGACGGCAAGAGCACGGTGCGCCAACTGGTCGAGACCGTCAACCTCGACCCGCGCCGCGGCTCCGGCCACGCCACCTCGCTGACCAAGATCCGCTTCGACGACATCGCGCTGGCGTCGCTGTCCAAGCAGGGCATGGATGCCGAATCCGTGCCCGCAAAGGGCCAGCGCGTCACGCTGCGCAACAACGCCAACCTCTCGACCGGCGGCTCGGCCACCGACGTCACCGACGACGTGCATCCGGAAGTCGCTGCGCGCGCGATCGCGGCCGCGCACATGGTCGGCCTGGACATCTGCGGCGTCGACCTGGTGTGCGACAGCGTCCTGAAACCGATCGAAGACCAGAACGGCGGCATCGTCGAGGTCAACGCGGCGCCGGGCCTGCGCATGCATATCTCGCCCTCGTTCGGCAAGGGCCGCAACGTCGGCGAAGCGATCATGGACACGCTGTACGCCCCGGGCGACGATGGCCGTATCCCGGTCGTGGCCGTGACCGGCACCAACGGCAAGACCACCACCGTGCGCCTGATCGCGCACCTGCTGGCCTCCTCCGGCCTGCGCACCGGCATGACCAACACCGACGGCGTGTACATTCAGGGCCGCCGCATCGACAGCGGCGACTGCAGCGGTCCGCGCAGCGCGCGCAACGTGCTGCTGCACCCGGACGTCGACGCGGCCGTGTTCGAGACCGCGCGCGGCGGCATCCTGCGCGAAGGCCTGGCTTTCGATCGCTGCCAGGTCGGCGTGGTCACCAACATCGGTTCTGGCGACCACCTGGGCCTGAACTACATCACCACGCTGGAAGACCTGGCAGTGCTGAAACGCGTGATCGTGCAGAACGTCGCGCCGAGCGGCATGGCCGTGCTCAACGCGGCCGACCCGATCGTGGCCGGCATGGCCGAGAACACGCGCGGCGACATCACCTATTTTGCCCAGGATTGCTCGCTGCCGATCATGCAGAAGCACCGCGCGCAGGGCCGCCGCATCGTCTACGTCGACGAGGGCGACCTGGTCGCTGCCCTCGGCAAGAGCGAGGAGCGCATCGCGCTGAGCGAGGTGCCGATCACCCGCGGCGGCGTGGTCGGCTTCCAGGTCGAGAACACGATGGCGGCGGTGGCCGCGGCGTGGGCGGTCGGCATCTCGTGGGATGCGATCCGCCTCGGTCTGAAGACCTTTGTCGGCGAAAGCGACAATGCTCCGGGCCGCTTCAACGTGTTCGATTACAAGGGCGCGACCGTGATCGCCGACTACGGCCACAACCCGGACGCGATCCAGGCGCTGGTCAACGCGGTCGAGTCGATGCCGGCCAAACGGCGCTCGGTGGTGATTTCCGGCGCGGGCGACCGGCGCGACGAAGACATCCGCGATCAGACCCGCATCCTCGGCAAAGCCTTCGACGACGTGCTGCTGTACGAAGACCAATGCCAGCGCGGGCGTCAAGAAGGCGAAGTCGTCACCCTGCTGCGCGAAGGCCTGGCGGATGCCACGCGCACCCGCCACATCGACGAGATCCGCGGCGAATTCGTCGCCATCGACACGGCGCTGGCCCGGCTGCAGCCGGGCGACCTGTCCCTGATCCTGATCGACCAGGTCGACGAGGCGCTGGCCCATATCGCCAAGCGCGTGGGCGAAGCGCAGGCGTGATCGAGCCGGCATAAACTCGATGAGCCGGCGTTGCGGCGCCGCGACGAACGGGCGCTGCGGCGTCCGTTCGTTTTTATCGCCGGTGGTTAAAGCCATGTCGGTTAGTTGCTAATTTCACTGACGCAACGCAAGCAAGACACACTACGTTAGCCAGCGCACGGGGCTGCCGCACGCGATGGCATACCATGTCAGGTCACGGCGACCATCAGAACGGTACGATCATGACCACCGACAAGGACACCCGGCAAGACGACGGCAATGCCGCGCCTGCCCTCACCTTCTCGCAACTGCTGTACCGCTTCCTGTTCTTCGACTGGTTGTTCCGCGACGTCAGCACCACGCGCACGCTGATCGAGCGCCACGCCGCGCGCCAGCACAATCGCAAGATGAGCCGCTATCTGCCGGTATACCTACGGCGCTGGTCCTTCCTCACGGCCTTCGACTTCGTTCTCGGCCTGCTGTTCGAGAAAGTGCTGCAGGCCGGCTTGCTGTCGGCCTGGTTTTTCACCTGGTCGTGCGTCACTTTCACCGGCCTGGTCGTGATCACGGTGGCCTGGCTGATGCTGACGTATGCGAAGCTGTCCTGAGGCCGAACCGAGCCGATGAGCTTGTCACGACTGTTATACTTTCGAGCTACCTTGCTTAACAGAATAACAGTCCGATGCATCCCAACTTGAAGAATCCGATCGGCGCGCTGGAAGCCTGGTTCGCCCGGCGTACGGCCGCACTCGCCCATCCGCGCGCGCCGATGCGCGCCTTTCTCATCGTGCCGGTGCTGTTCGGCCTGCTGTCCGTCTGGATGGGCCAGGACAGCAACTGGGACCTGCAGAACTACCACTGGTACAACCCGTACGCCCTGCTGCACGGCCGCCTGCAGGCCGACATTGCGCCCGGACAGTTCCAGAGCTATTTCAATCCGACCATCGACCTGCCCTACTATTTCCTGAACAGCGTGCTGCCGGGGCCGCTGGTCGGTTTCGTCATGGGCGCGCTGCACGGGCTGAACTTCGTGCTGCTGGCGGCGATCGCGATGCAGGCTTTCGGCGGCCGGGGCGCTGCACGCGCTGAAGAACGGACCGGGGATACGCGCCTGGCCCTGCTGCTGGCGCTGGTCGGCGTGTGCGGCGTCGGCTTCCTGTCGGAGCTGGGCAATACGATGGGCGACGACCTGACCTCGCTGCTGGTGCTGGGCTCGCTGTACCTGATCCTGCGCGGCTGGCGCCAGCCGGCCGTCGTCCCGACGCGGGCACCTGTCCTGCTGCTGGCCGGCCTGCTGATGGGCATCGGCAGCGGCCTAAAACTGACCAACGTCACCTATGCGCTTGCCGCCTGCCTGGCGCTGCTGGCCGTGCCCTTGCCGCAGTCGTCGTCCGTCCCGCGGCGCATCGGCGCCGCGGTCTTGTACGGCTGCGGCGTACTGGCCGGCCTGCTGGCCGCGAGCGGCTACTGGTGGTGGATGATGTGGCAACGCTTCGCCAATCCGCTGTTCCCGCAATTTAACCAGATCTTCCGCAGCCCGCTGGCCCAGCCGCTGGGCGTGCTCGACACCGCGCACCTGCCGCACAACGCGCTCGAAGTGCTGGTCTGGCCGTTCGTCTTCATCACCGATTTCAAGCGCGTCGGCGAGATCGCGCTGCGCCCTGCCATCATGCCGGCGCTGTACGTCGCCGCGCTGGTGTTCGCCGGTATGTGGCTGGCCGAGCGCTTTGGCGCCAAGCGTACGCCGGCCGCAACAACGGCATCTGCGGCGGCAACGGCGCGCTTGGCGCCGCAGGCGCGCTTCCTGCTCGTGTTCGGTCTGGTCGCCTACCTCGGCTGGATGAAGCTGTTCAGCATCTATCGCTACCTGGTGCCGCTCGAATTGCTGGCCCCGCTGATGCTGTGGCTGCTCATCGAACGCATCGCGGCACGGCGCCACGCGGCGCGTATCGGCGGCTGGCTGCTGGCCGTCACCACCTTCCTGGCGCTGCCGGTGATGACCTGGGGCCACGCCAGCTGGGGCGATACCGCCTTCAGCGCACGCTTCCCGGCCTTCGAGCGGCCCGAGTCGACAATCGTCTTCACCGCGCACGGTGACCCGCCGATGGGCTGGCTGGCCGCCCTGGCGCCGCACGGCGTGCGCGTGATCGCGCTGGCCGGCATGCCGGCCTCGGCGGCCTGGAACGAGCACATCCAGATCGCCATGGCCAGCCGTGCGGGTCCGCATTACGTGATGGTAGCCAGCGCCAAGAACGAAAAGGAAGCCGGTCTGCAGCGCAAGCTGGCCGTCGTCAATGCGCTCGGCCTCACTGCCGACGGTGCCAGCTGCGCGCGCCTG
>Ga0308160_10000585_pt1 | contig 66628 bp, 67 predicted proteins | sample PhyFR1_FD_201036 | JGI IMG/M metagenome (GOLD analysis project Ga0308160, IMG submission 201036) | Phyllosphere microbial communities from UC Gill Tract Community Farm, Albany, California, United States - DLSLF.R1 | ecosystem: Host-associated > Plants > Phyllosphere > Unclassified | place: USA... | reverse complement strand
TATGATCCGTCATGAAAGCGGTAAGTTGAGTCAAGGTTTTGTTGGTCGCACAACAAGTCTAGCTCTTCTTTACCGCTTTCTTCGTTTACTGGTTACTTCCCGCTAATCCGTGAAGAACCTTTTTTTTACGCGGTCGGTCCCGGATCGGTGCCCGGCGCCAGCATCAGTTCCTTGGCCATGGCGTCGTTAAAGGCCGGCAGGTCGTCGGGCTTGCGGCTGGTAACCAGGCGCGCATCGATGACGACCTCGTCATCGGTCCATTCGGCCCCGGCGTTGATCAGGTCCTTCTTCAGACTCGGCCAGCTGGTCATGTGCTTGGCGGTGGCGATGCCGGCATCGATCAGCGTCCAGGGACCGTGGCAGATGGCGCCGACCGGCTTGTCCTCGACGCTGAAACCGCGGATGAAATCGATCGCCTCGCGGCTCATGCGCAGGTTGTCCGGATTCGCCACGCCGCCCGGCAGCACCAGGGCATCGAAGTCGGTCGGGTTGGCGTCGCGCACGTTCATCTCGACCTTGAACTTGTCGCCCGGCTGCAGGTGATTAAAGCCCTGCACTTCCTCGCCGGCATCCTTCGGCGACAGCAGCACCACGGTGGCGCCGCGCTCCTCCAGATAGGACCGGGGGCTGGTGTATTCGATCTGCTCCACGCCGTCCGTCATCAGCATGGCGACGCGCTTGCCCTCCAGGGGCCTGCTCGAGACTTGTTCCATCATTTCCCCTCCGCCAATTCTTTCAGGATGGCCTGGTTGAAGGCCGGGATGTCGTCCGGTTTGCGGCTGGTGACCAGGCCGCCGTCGACCACCACCTGCTCGTCGGTCCATTCGGCGCCGGCGTTGCGCAAGTCGGTCTGCAGCGTCGGCCAGCTGGTCATGCGCCTGCCGGTGACGAGCTCGGCATCGATCAGGGTCCAGGGTCCGTGGCAGATCGCGGCGATCGGCTTGTTGCCCATGCCGAATTCGCGGATGAAGCCGATCGATTCCGCCGACAGGCGCAGCTGGTCCGGATTGGCCACACCGCCCGGCAGCACCAGCGCGTCGAAATCGCCTGGCTGGGCATCGCGCACGTTCATCTCGACCTTGAATTTGTCGCCGAGGTCCATGTGGTTGAAGCCCTGGATCTCTTCGCCGGCGCCCTTCGGCGAGATCAGGGTCACCTGGGCGCCCTGCTCTTCGAGAAAGCCGCGCGGCCCCGTGTATTCGACTTGTTCGACGCCATCCGTCATCAGGATGGCCACGCGCTTGCCCTGCAGGGCCCGGCCCGCCTGTTGCGCATTCTGTTGCATGACACCTCCTTGTCATCGATAGTGTGATCGCTGTTGGAGGACGATTGTAGTTTTGCCCGCTACAGGGCGGCGCCAGCGTGCCGCAGGGAAGCGAAGCGCTTCAATCGAAGCCCAGCGCGTGCAGGCGCGCACGCAGGCGGCGCACCTCGTCGCTGAGGTCGACCACCAGCGCGGCCACGTCTTCGTTGGCGTCGAAGTCGCGCTCCACGCGCAGCAAGCTGCGGGCGCGCAGCAGGTCGCCGCTGCGGAAGCGCCATGCGGTCAATTGCACGCTGGCTTGGCCGCCGAGGATGCCGGCGTGTACCCGGCGCACCACCCAGTCGGGTTCGACACCGCAGGCGCGCGCCAGTTCCTCGAGCGTCAGGGCGGCATCGTCGACCAGGACGCCGCTCAGGATCGTCATCTCATGCATCGTCAGGCTCCTATGCGTTCACGCGGATTGAAGGCAAGTTCGCGCGCCATCTGTTCGTACAGCGCGCGCGCACGGTCGCTGGTGGCCGGCGGCAGCACCACGTCCAGGATCAGGTACAGGTCGCCCGGCTGCGACGAGGGGATGCCCCTGCCCTTCAGGCGCAGCTTGCGGCCGCTCTGCGAGCCCGGCGGCACGCTCACCTCGACCGCGCCGGATGGCGTCGGCACCGAAATGCTGGCGCCGAGCGCCGCTTCCCACGGCGCCACCGGCACGTTCTGGTAGACGCTGGCGCCCTCGACGCGGTAGCGCGCGTCCGGGTTGAACTGGATTTCCAGGAACAGGTCGCCCGGCCCGCCACCGCCCATGCCCGGATGGCCCTGGCCCGCCAGGCGCAGCTGCTGGCCCGGCGTAACGCCTTTCGGAATGTTCACGCTCAGGGTCTTTTCCTGTTGGCCGGCGCGCAGGGAGATGGTGCGCGTGGCGCCCTGGTAAGCGTCGCGCAGGTCGATGGAGATGGCGGCGTGGATGTCCTCGCCGCGCATCTGGAAACCGCCTCCGCCCATGCCGCCCATGCCGGCGCCGCCACGGCCGCGGCCCCGTCCCATGTGCGCGAACAGGTCGGCGAAGATGTCCTCGGCGCTGGCGCCGCCGCCGAAATCGTACTGCTGGCCCCAGTCCGGCGGCGGCTGGAAGTCCTGGCCGTGGCGCCGTCCCTGGCCGAGCGCGTCGTAGGCGGCGCGTTTCTCGGCGTCGCCCAGCACCTCGTAGGCCTCGTTGATTTCCTTGGTCTTTTCCGTTGCGTCCTTGTGCTTGCTGACGTCCGGGTGGTATTGCCGGACCAGCTTGCGGTAAGCCTTCTTGATGTCGTCGGCGGACGCGGTCCGTTCGACACCAAGTGTCTGGTAGTAGTCCTTGTATTCCACGAGCGTAGCTCCCGATGGATGGATTGGTTGGATAGCCCCGTATTTATGGGCTGAACTTGATAGTTCAACTACGCATGCACGGCGCCGTACGACTGCTGATTTGGCACATCCCTGGCGCTGCCGTTTTGCCCAGAATGGGTAAGGCAACAGCCGCGCCATCGACCAGCTAGGCATAACTGCTGAGCAATGTTAAATTGGCAATTGGAACGTATTTACCTGGGGAGGGCGATATGAACAAGTGGGTCAAACGCACCAGCACCGCACTGGTCACGCTCGCCCTGCTGGGCGTGGCCGCGACCGTGGTCGGCAAGGCGATGGGCGAGCGCAAGATGGCGCGCAACGTGGTGCTGCAAGTGCGTCCGCTGGACGTGGTGCCCGACCCCGCCCGCATCGAGCATGGACGCTACCTCTACAACACGCGCGGCTGCGCCGAGTGCCATGGCGCCGATGGCGCCGGCAAGACCGTCGTCAGGGATGGCGGCATGCTCGTGGTCGCGCCCAACATCACGGCCGGCGCCAACGGCACCACCGCGGCCTACCAGGTGGTCGACTGGGTGCGCACCGTGCGCCACGGCGTCAAGCCGAACGGCAACCCGGTCATGATGATGCCCAGCGAGGACTACAGCCGCTTCACCGACGAGGACATGGCGGCCCTGGTCGCCTACCTCCAGCAGATGCGCCCGGTGCCGGGCAACAAGGCCGTGATCGAGGTCTCGGCCCAGGTGAAAGCGCTGTACGCCTTCGGCATGATCCAGGATGCCTCCGAAAAGATCGACCACGCGCAGGGACCAGCCCGCGCGATCGCGGCCGCCGTCACGCCCGAGTATGGCGCCTATGTCGCCAATGCCTGCATCGGCTGTCACGGTGCGGCCCTCAGCGGCGGCAGGATTCCCGGCACGCCGCCGTCCTGGCCCGCCGCCTCCAACCTGACGCCTGGCAAGGGCAGCGCCATGGTGCGTTATCCGACACCGCAAGCCTTCATGGCCATGCTGCGCACCGGCCAGCGGCCGGACGGCAAGCCGATCAGTCCGGTCATGCCCTTCGCTTCGCTCAAGCAGATGAACGATACCGATGCGCAGGCTTTGTATGCCTACCTGAAAACGGTGCCGGCGCGCGAGGCTGGCCGACACTAGTCACGCGAGCACCATGCGTGGGCACGGCGCGCCCACCCTACAGTAGAATGATCGGTTTCCCCAGCAAACCGAGTCATGACGTCTACTGTTACCGCCGCGCACGTTTCATCCCCAGTCCGCACCGAGATCACGACCCTGTGGCGCCTCTCATGGCCGATGCTGGTTGGCCAGCTTGCGACCGTCGGCATGGGCGTGGCGGACGTGGCGATGACCGGCCACGTCAGCGCGGCCGAACTGGCCGCCGTCTCGCTCGGCACCTCGGTGTGGTCGATCGTGCTGGTGACCGTGATGGGCATCATGATGGCCGTGAACTCGGTGGTCTCGCACGAGATGGGCGCCGGGCGCTTCGACAGGATCTCGCACTCGGTGCGCGAATCGCTGTGGATGGGCCTGATTGTCGGCATTGGCGGCTGCATCGCCGCCAACCTGTGCACGCTGCTGTTCGACCATATCGGCCTGGAGCAGGCGGTGGCCGACCGCGCCAAGACTTTCCTGCACATCATCAGCCTCGGCATGCCGGCCTTCGCCTGCTACCGCGCGCTGTACGGCTACACGACCAGCATCAACCAGACCAAGCCGATCATGGTCATCGCCATCCTCGGCCTGCTGTACAACATCGTCGTCAACTACCTGTTCATCTTCGGCAGCTTCGGCTTTCCGAAGCTCGGCGCGCTGGGCTGCGCGGTGTCGACCGCTTCCGGCGTGTGGCTGATGCTGGCCGCGATGATCGGCTGGATCAAGGTGTCGAGCGCCTACCGCGCCACCTATCCGTTCACGCACTGGGAAGGCCCGAACTGGCCCGAGATCCGCAGCATGCTCAAGCTGGGCCTGCCGATCGGCGTGACCCACTTCGCCGAGGTCAGCGCTTTCGGCGTGGTCAGCCTGCTGGTCGCGCGCTTCGGCGTGGTGCAGGTGTCGGCGCACCAGGTTGCGCTGAACTTCATCTCGCTGGTGTTCATGGTGCCGCTGAGCTTTTCGATCGGCGCCCTGACCCGCGTCGGCCAGTCGATGGGCGAAGGCGACCCACGCAAGGCGCGCTTCGTGGCCTGGGTCGGCACCGGCATGTGCGTCTCGTTTGGCGCGCTGTCGGCGCTGGGCATTGCCCTGTTCCGCTGGCAGATCGCCGCGATGTACAGCTCGGACCCGGCGGTGCAGTCCACCTGCGCCACGCTGCTGCTGCTGGCCGCGATCTTCCAGCTGTCCGACTCGACCCAGGTGGCGGCGGCGTCCGCGATCCGCGGCTATAAAGTCACGCGTTCGCCGATGGTGATCCAGATGATCGCCTTCTGGGGCGTGGCCCTGCCGGTCGGCTGGATCCTGGGCTGGGCCCCAGCCTGGTTCCCGTGGTCCCCAAGCGCGCCGATGCAGGCCGCCGGCTTCTGGATCGGCCTGGTGCTGGGTCTGACCGTGGCGGCGGTGCTGCTGGCCTGGTCGCTCAACAATCTGTCGAAGCGGCGCATTCTCGAGGCCGGCGCCACCTGAGCGGCACCTGGGCCATCAATCGAACTCGAAGGACTGCCCGCCCACCGTCACCTTGCGCCGCCCTCCTGCACTGTCGACGCTGACGCGCGGACGCTTGCAACCGACATCCAGCAGCACCAGGAATTCGGCCGGCGCACCGCCATCGTTCTTCAGGTAGAACGCACCATGGTCCTCGGTGACGCCCTTCTTCGGCGCCGGCCCGGTCCACTTTTCGAAGGGCGCGTTGCCGTTCAGGTCGCGCAGGCAGACCGATTGGCGGCCAGTGCCGATCTTCACGCTGTCCGTGTCCTCGACCTTCATCATGCCGGGAGCGTGCACGTTGAACTCGTAGGTGTGCGGCGCCTTCGCCGCCAACAGGTCGCGCACCACGAACGCGTTCGGGTCGTGCAGGTAGACGATCTGACGCCTGGCCTGCGTCAGCTGGCCGCCATAGGCCGGCGTCGCATCCCCTTCCGCATAGTCGTAGTCCGGGCGCGCCGTGAATCTGGTGATGCGGCCATTGCGCAGCAGCTGTTCGCGGTAGCCGTCCACCAGCTGCCCCTTGCCGTCATCGAAGGTGATCGCGTTTTGCGAGCGGGTCTGGTGATACCAGTCCTTCCAGCGCGGCGAGCCGTACCAGTCGTACCAGCCAGCCTTGACCAGCAGCGCTTTGCCCGCCACGTTCAGGAGCAGGCCGTTCTGGTCGCCGTGGCTGTGGTTGAAGGAGCCGTAGGTACTGGACTTGAAGTACAGCGCCGTGTCCTTGCTCGAGCCGATGTCGCTGTGCATCGCCACCCAGCCGATGCTCGGGAACCAGGCCGAGTTGGATGGCGGGATCTTGCGTTTGGTGCCGGCCACGGGCATCGGGTATGGCGCCTCGAGCACGGACAGCGCATCCTCGGTCGCCTTGAGCTTGCTCGCATACCAGGCGGCGCGCGGCGACACCATGCGGTTCGCCAGGGCGAGCAGCACGCGCGGGTCGGGCTTGGTTTCGGAACCGTCGCCGAAGGCATGCACGGGGGCGCCCGGCGGGACGAACTGGATCAGGAAGTCCATGAAGCCCACCGTCCACGGCTTGGCGTAGAGGTTGACGCCGGTGGCCTGGCGGATCGGGTCCCATAAGGCGATCATATAGCCGGCTGCGTACTCGGCATAAGCGGTGCCGTTGGCGTAGCCGCCCTCTTGCCCCGACCACGGGTCCGGCATCGCGGCATGGGCCCGGAAGCTGAAGTCGAACCACTTCTGCGCCTCCGGCACCTCGCCCAGTGCCAAGGTCGAGATCAGCGCCATGTAGCCCAGCAGCGTATTGCCGTGCGGGTCGTACGGGTTCTGGTCCAGCCGTCCCTTGTCGGCGGCCAGGGTGTTGAACATCTCGTTGGCGCGCACGCGCACGATTTTCAACCAGCTTTCCTTGCGCTCGGCGTCCAGGTCGCCGGCCAGCAGGTCGACCGCCTTGACCAGGGACAGCGCGATCTGGCGCGTGGCCTGGTCCTGGTTGGTCTGGCTGGTCGGCCCCTGGGGGCTCAGCGCGGCCATCTGGTCGCCGCGCTTGAAAGCTTCCTTCAGGTAGACCGGATCCTTCTTCAGGCGCCACAGGATGGCTGCCGCTTCCAGCTGGCGCGAGGCTTCGTCGATGCCGTTCGCGACTTCCCGCTGCTGGGCGGCCATCGCCGCCGTCAGCGGTGCGTTCATCACGAGCGGCCAGCGCTCGTCATCGAGGTCGGGTTCTTTCTGGATCTGCACCTTGACTTCGTTGACCAGGCGGCTGACGTATGGGTCCAGGTCCTTTCTTTTGGCGGCGCTCCAGCTGGCGTAAGTCCCGAAGGACGCCGGCAGCGAGCGCGGCCGGGCATTCGCCAGGATACGCGCACGCAGCGTGGCATTGTCCGGTACCTCGAAGGCGGTCGACTTGGCCGTGATCGAGAACGCACGCGGCGTCGACCAGTCGTTCGAGCCGACCGGACGCACGCGCCAGGTATAGTCGCCCGGGGCCAGGGCTTTGGTCGGCAGGTACCAGTTGCGATCGACGGTGCTGCCGAGCGGCGTGCCGCCCGCCGGCACGATCTGGATCTCGTAGCGGGCCGCGCCGCTAGGGTGGCGGGCCCAGGTGAAGGTCGGCGGGTTCTGCAGCTGCACTTCACCCTTGGACGGATTGGCCCGGATGACAAGCGGATCGCTCACCTGCGCCCAGTCGGCACGCGCGCCGATCGGCCACAGCACCGACGACAGCAGCGCCGCAAGGGCGATGCCTTTCCCATGCAAACTCATGTCAATGTTTCCCGAAAGTCAACTCTGCCTTCCAGTGTACGGGAACTCGTCGGAGGCGAGCGCCACCTCGCAGCGCCGCTCACTGCTGGCGCGTCCGGCGTCGAGCAGGCGCATGACCGCGATGGCGTCTTCCGGCGGCACCGGATTGGCCGCCCTGCCCCGGATCGCCTCCGCCAACCGCCGATAATACGCGGGATAGGCGCCGTTTTCAGTCGGCACCGCGATCCCGCGTGCCTCGCCGTCCTGCCCGAGCATGGCGATGCCGTCTTCCGCATCGATGCCCCAAGCGGCATCGTCCGCGGGCGCCGGCAGCAGGCCTGCCTTCAGTGCCGCCTCCTGCGGATCGAGGCCCTGCTTGAGGTAGGTGCCGCGCGTGCCCTGCAGCAGCAGGCGCGGACGCGGCAAGGCCCCGAGCATGCTGGCCTGCAGGTCGACCCGCAAGCCGTCGGCATAGCGCAAGCGGGCGTGAAAGCTGTCGTCGGCGCCCGCGCCCGGGCGCACGGCCGCGATGTCGGCCTGGATCGCCAGCGGCGGGCCGAAGTAGCACAGGGCCTCGTCCAGCAGATGCGGGCCGAGATCCATCCACAACCCGCCGCCGGCTTCCGCACGCTCTTTCCAGCGGTCGACGGGCTGCGGCCGGAAGCGGTCGTAGTGCATGGCGGCGTAGCGGATCTCGCCCAGCATGCCTGAGGCCAGCAGCTTGCTGGCGGTGCGCGTGGTGCTGTCCCAGCGGCGGTTGTGAAAGACGCTCAGCAGGCGGCCCCGTTGGCTGGCCAGCGCGGCCAGTTGCATGGCTTGCGCGGTATCGGCGGTGAAGGGCTTGTCGACCACCACGTGCTTGCCGGCTTCCAGTGCCGCCGTGGCGAGTTCGACGTGAGTCGCGTTCGGGCTGGCGACGACCACCAGATCGATATCTGCTTGCGCAATCAACTCATCGGCGCGCGAAAACACGACCGCATCGGCGCCGAGTGCCGCGCGCACCTTCCCGGCATCGCTGCTGGCGACGGCGGCGAGTTCGAGCCCAGGCGTTGCGCGGATCAAGGGCGCGTGGAAGGTTTTGCCGGCGTAGCCGAATCCGATCAAGCCCACCCGCAGCCGCTGTTCAATCATCCCTGTCCTCGTCGATATCCATGGTCAGTCAAGTGTAGTGCAAGCAGGCGGCCACCCACATATTTACAGCGCGCAAGGGCTTACTCTGGTATCGTCTCGGCCGTTGCACATAATTAATCTTTACCCGCGAGACAATCCATGCGCCTCCTTCTCTGCCTCCTGGCCGCCCTGTCGGCCGTTCCCGCATCCGCGGAACGCCTGACCCTGGACCGAATCCACGCCGACCCGGCGTTGTCCGGTCCCGGCGTGCGTAACCTGCGCGTATCGCCCGACGGCGAACGCGTCACCTTCCTGCGCGGCCGCGCCGACAACCAGTTCCAGCTGGATCTGTGGGAATACAATATGAAGGACAAGACCATGCGCCGCCTGGTCGACTCCAAGAAACTGGTCCCCACCGAGAACCTGTCGCTGGAAGAAAAGGCACGCCGCGAACGCGCGCGTACCGCCAGCCTGTCGGGCATCATCAACTACAGCTGGGCGCCGAGCGGCAAGCAGATCCTGGTGCCGATCGCCGGCGACCTCTACCTGGTCGACGCCGGCAACCCGGACAACGCGCGCAAGGTCGCCTCGGGCAACGTCGGCGATCCGAAGATCTCGCCAAAGGGCCACTACGTCTCCTTCGTGCGCGACCAGAACCTGTTCGTGATCGACCTGTCGACCGGCAAGGAGCGCCAGCTGACCACCGATGGCAAGGGCACCGTGCACAACGGCGAGGCCGAATTCGTCGCGCAGGAAGAGATGGACCAGCACACCGGCTACTACTGGGCGCCGGACGATTCCGCGATCGCTTATCGCCGCTACGACGAGGCCCCGGTGCCGGTCGCGCGCCGCTTCGAGATCTTTGCCGACCGTACCGAAGTCATCGACCAGCACTACCCGGCCGCCGGCGACCCGAACGTCCTGATCGACCTGATGATCGTCGACCCGGCCACAGGCAGCCAGAAGAAAGTCGACCTCGGTCCCGAGAAGGATATCTACCTGGTGCGCGCCGACTGGAGCGCCGACGCCAAGACCCTGGTCTTCCAGCGCCAGACGCGCGACCAGAAGCGCCTGGACCTGGTGGCGGTCGACGCCGCCACCCTGGCCCAGCGTCCGCTGCTGACCGAGACCTCGAAGACCTGGGTCGCGATCAACGACGACCTGCACTTCCTCAAGAAGCGCAAGGCCTTCATCTGGGCCTCGGAGCGCAGCGGCCGCAACCACCTGTACATGTTCGACCTGAACGGCAAGCTGATGTACCCGATCACCAGGGGCGAATGGGGCGTGGACAATATCCTGGCGATCGATGAAGACGCCGGCAAGGTCTACATCTCGTCGAACAAGGATGCGGTGATCGACAGGCAGACCTACGCGCTGAACCTGGACGGCAGCAATGCCGACAAGCCGGTGCGCATCACCAAGCAGGACGGCATCCACAGCGACACCTTCTCGCGCAACGGCAAGATTTTCGTCGACACCTTCTCCGATCCGAACACCCCGCCGCAAGTGTCGATCCGCAAGGCCGACGGTTCGCTGGTCGAGTGGATCGAGAAGAACGAGCTGAACGCCAACCACCCGTACGCCAAGTACCTGCCGGATCACCTGCCGACCGAGTTCGGCTCGATCAAGGCCAAGGATGGCCAGACGCTGTACTACTCGATGATCAAGCCGAGCGGCTTCAATCCGGCCAAGCGCTATCCGGTGTTCCTGTTCGTCTACGGCGGCCCGCACTCGCAGCAGGTCACCCGCGGCTGGGGCAACATGTTCAAGCAGTACATGGCGCAACAGGGCTTCGTGGTGTTCACGCTGGATAACCGCGGTTCCTCGCGCCGCGAGCGCCAGTTCACCGACGTCATCTACGGCGAACTCGGCAAGCACGAAGTCGAAGACCAGCTGACCGGCGTCGACTGGCTGGCCACGCAGAGCTTCGTCGATCCGAAGCGCGTCGGCGTGTTCGGCTGGAGCTATGGCGGCTTCATGACCCTGCGCCTGCTGGAAGCCGGCTCGGACAAGATCGCGATGGGCGTGTCGGTGGCTCCGGTGACCGACTGGGCGCTGTACGACACCCACTACACCGAGCAGTTCGTCGGCGCGACGCCGAAGAGCAATCCGGAAGCCTACAAGCAGAGCGGCGTGTTCGCGCATCTGGACGGTTTGAAGTCGCCGCTGCTGCTGGTGCACGGCATGGCCGACGACAACGTGCTGTTCACCAACAGCACGCGCCTGATCGACGCCCTGGTCAACCGCAACGTGCAGTTCGAGCTGATGACCTACCCGGGCGCCAAGCACGGCATCTCCTCGCGCACCGGCCAGCGCCACGTGTACGGGATGATCGAGGCCTTCTTCAAGAAGAACCTGGGCGGGACCGACGCCAAGTAAATGATGGTGGGCACGCTTGCCTGCCTTTTGTAGGGTGGGCTCTCCGAGCCCACGATAAAAAATAGCCGCTCACGATGAGCGGCTATTTTTTTGTGGCGACGATGCACGTGGGCTCGGAGAGCCCACCCTACCTGTTACTTGGTTGCGTCGTGAATCGTTTTCTGCGCATCGCCCAGCTTCTCCTGGGTCTTGCCTTCGACCTGGTTCTTCAGGCCTTTCACTTGCTGCTCCTCGCTGCCGACCAGTTTGCCTGCTTCTTCCTGGATCTTGCCGCCGATGTCTTTCAGTTTGCCTTCGACTTGGTTCGAGTTCATGGTGCTCTCCTTTCGTTGACTGTGGACTCAATGATAAGAAAGATTGATCGACGGCTCCGTTAGCGCACGCACATAGCTCTGCCGCGCGACTTGCGGCTCGCGTCGCTGTTAATCTTTTTTTCATGAGCGATCCGACCTCCCCTCCCAAACAACGCCACTTGATGCGCCGCTTTGCGCTGGTCGACGGCATGGCCGTGCTGTTCCTGGCGCTGGCGGCCGGCATCTATTACGCGGCCGACGCCCTGCTGCTGGTGTTTGCCTGCATCCTGTTCGCCATCCTGCTGTACGAGCTGAGCGCGAGGCTCGGCCGGCGCCTGCACATCAACCGCAAGCTGGCCCTGGCCATCGTGGTGGGTCTGTTGCTGCTGGTCATCGGCCTGGGCGGCTGGGCGATGGCGCCGCAAATCAGCGAGCAGTCGAACCAGCTGGCCCAGCAGCTGCCCGCCTCGGCCCAGCGCCTGCAGCAGATGGTCGAGCAACATCCGCTGCTCCAGCGCCTTGCCAAAGACCTGCCGCAGCCCAAGGAACTCATGCAATACCTGGGCAAGATGGTGCCGAACGCCGGGCTGTTCTTCGGCGGCGTGCTGGGCGCCATCGGCAATGTCGCCATCATCCTGTTCGTCGGCATCTATTTCGCGATCTCGCCGCAGCGCTACAAGGATGGCTTCATCCGCCTGGTGCCGCCGTCCAAGCGCGCACGCGCCGGCCAGGTGCTGGACGAGATCGGCGCCACCCTGGCGCGCTGGCTGCTGGGCACTTCCTGCTCGATGCTGATCGCCGGCATCGCGACAGCGATCGGCCTGACCCTGCTGGGCGTGCCGCTCGGGCTCATCCTCGGCATCATCGCCGGCCTGCTCGACTTCATCCCCTACCTCGGCCCCATCATGGCGGGCGTGCCGGCGGTGTTGATCGCGCTGTCGGTCGATCCACAGCTGGCCCTGTACACGGTGGCGCTGTTTGCCGGCATCCAGCTGGTGCAAGGCTATATCGTGCAGCCGCTGATCGATTCCTGGGCGGTCGAGATCGCACCGGCCCTGATCATCGTGATGCAACTGATCTTCGGCACCATCTTCGGCTTTGCCGGGATCGCGCTGGCGACGCCGATGACGGCCACGCTGATGGTGGCGATCAAGATGCTGTACGTGGAAGACATCCTCGGCGACCATGCCGATGACAAAGACAAGGACGAGGAAAAGAAGGACAGCTAGCCCGGCCTGCGTTTGCCGCCGGCGCCAGCCAGCCGCCGCGCCGCCTGCGCCGGCGGCATATCGCCCAGCGGCAGCAGCCCGGCCGTGCGCGCAAGCATGCGCACCAGCGTCGCTTCGCCCGTGCGCAGGCCACGCCCGCGCAATTGCGGCAGCGAGCGCACCGGCTCCGGCGCGATCTCCACCGCGGCGCGCACTAGCAGCCGCTGCAGCCAGCGCAGGGGTGCCGGCAGGATCGCGGCGTGCTCCATGATGCGCATGAAGTCGGCGAGGATGTTCGAGCCTTCCAGGCCCGGCGCGGTCGTCTCGAGCAGCGCCTGCCACTCCTTCCACGAAGCCGGCGCATCCACCGCACCGTACAGCCGCGCCGCCGCCTGGCCTTCGGCGAAGGCGGCATCCTTTTCCTGCGCCGACAAAGCGTGCACGTAGCGGTGATAGGCTTCGGTAAAACCGAAGGCTGCGGTCGCATGCACCCAGTCGAGCAGGCGCGGATCGTCGGCGCGGTAGGCCGTGCCGTCCGGCGTGGTGCCGGCCACGCGGCCGTGCATTCTGGTGACGTGGGCGATCATCTTTTCCGCCGCCGGGCGCGGGCCGTAGACGGTCATCATCGCCGCGAAACCGGTGCGGCGCAGACGGGTGACCGGATCGCGCTGGAAGCTGCTGTGGTCCCACACGCCCGAGCGCACCGAGGGTTCGGCCAGCTCGAGCAGCACCGCGGTCACGCCGCCGACGAACAGCGCGACCGGGTTGGCGAACACGCGCCAGGAGACACCGCCGGCAGGCGCCAGCGCCGGCTCGCCGGGCGGCTGGCTGAAATCGAAGTCCATGCCCGCGGGCGGTCGCATCAGGTTCTGCAGCGTGTCCAGCATCGCGATCGTCCCGGCAAACCTCAGTCGGACAGGCGGATGTCGGTCAGCTTCCAGTCGGCAAAGCCGTGGCGCTGCATGACGAGCGCCATCCTGTCGCTGCCGTCGCCGCCGTCCCGCTGAACGTGGAAGAGCACGGTGTCGACGCCCTGGCGCTCGGTACGCCAGACGGGCTGTTTGCGCTCGCCCGGCTCGCTCTGCGGCTGGTCCTCGCGCTGCCCGCCACGCTCGATGTTGAAGCGTCCTTCGCGCATCGCAAACATGATCGTCTCGGGCCGCACGGCCGCATCGATGACCGTGCCGATCACGGCATTCGCCAGCAGGCCGCCGAAGCCGCCTGCGCTACGCCCGCCGGCGCCGTCGATACGCTCGGCGAACTGCGCTTTCAGGCTGTCGCGCACCCGCGGAAAGTCGACGTGCTCGTTGAAACGCGCGGCGTCGGCGTTCAGCGCGGCTTCGCGCAGCGCGCGCACCGCCAGGTAGGGCGACCAGTACCAGTAAGCGGCGATGCCTGCGGCAATCGCGATGGCTGCAGCCGCCAGCAGCCTTTGTTGTAATCGATTCATGGGTGCATCTTAAAAGAAAACAGCCGCACAAGGCGGCTGTTTGGGAGGTACACGCTTAGGCAATGCAGATCAGCGGTTACCCTTGCCGACGATATCTTTCGCGTCGCCGACTTTCTCCTGCACTTTGCCTTCGACCTGTTTGTTCAGGCCTTTGGCTTGTTGCTCGCTGCTGCCAACGGCTTTGCCGACACCTTCTTGAATCTTGCCGCCAACGTCCTTGGCCTTGCCTTTGATCTGGTCCTCGTTCATATGGACACCTCCTTTCGGTTAGTTAACGAATCCTCGGCCCGCTGCGCATCCCATTCGGTGGACCGCCGAGATTGGTGGCGGTGTCGAGGTCCCGTCGATACCGTTCGGCTGTCGAGCGGTACGGGTCCATCTTGGGCCGATTGCCGGCCTGACTCTGTTCGCCGGTTAACGTAGTGGAATCATTTTCTTTCAGCGCGGTTTGCGCCAGACGCTGGCCAACCAGGGCTGCTGCTCGCGCGGCAAGCCCGCCGGGCGATAGTAATGGTGCAGCGGCATGAAGCCGGCGCCGGTCACGAAGGCTTCCCAGGCCGGATAGTCGTGGAAGCTGCCCCAGCGCGGGCCGTTCCAGCCCTCTTCGTTATGGCCGCGCGGATTCGAGCTGAACAGCACGCCGCCGGGCTTCAGGGCGGCATACAGCTCGCCCAGCACCTTGGGCAGCAGGCTGCGCGGCACGTGGAACAGCGAGGCGTTGGCATAGATGCCGTCGAACATTTCGTCCGGCAAGTCGAGGTCGAGGAAGTTCTGCAGCCAGACTTCGCAGCCGCTGTAGCTGGCCGCCATCTCGACGAATTTCTCGCTGCCGTCCAGGCCGATGGCGCGGTGGCCCAGCTTGCGGAAGGTCTTCAGGTCGCGGCCCGGCCCGCAGCCGAGGTCGAGGATGGTGAATGGCGCTTCAGCCTCGATCGCGTCCAGCAGGGCGGCGATGTTCTGGCTGACGTCGTGATCGATGGTGCCGGCAAAGAAGCGCGGCGCGTTGAGGTCGTAATGATGAAGGGTACGCGCGGCGATGTCCCTGAAGTCGTCGTACTGTGCCATGTAGGGATGCGGACGCAGCGTCCGGTTAATGTCGAGATATTGCTGCTTCATGGATCACCTGCAGTATGGATGCCAGGCCATTGATTCTAGGCCTGGCATCCAGTTCGCCGGTGTCCGTTACCTTTTAAAAACGATTACCAGACGCGAACGCGCTCTTCCGGCGCCAGGTAAAGCTTCTGGCCCGGCTGCACGTCGAAGGCCTTGTACCAGGCATCCAGGTTGCGCACGGTGGCGGCGCGGTACTGCGCCGGCGCGTGGCCGTCGGTCAGGATGCCGCGGCGCTCGGCGGCTTCGCGCGCCTTGTTGCGCCAGCTGTGCGCGTAGCCGAGGAAGAACTGGCGATCGCCCTCCTCCCCTGCCTTGGCGCCCGCTGCCGCCTTGTAGGCATCGAAGGCCGCGGCCAGGCCGGCCAGGTCGGCCAGGTTTTCCGACAGCGTCAACTGGCCGTTGACGGCGAGATCGCTGAACGGCTTGTAGCCGTTGTACTGTTCCACCAGCTTGCTCGATGCGTTCTTGAAATGCTCCGCATCCTGCTTGGTCCACCAGTCGCGCAGGCGGCCCTGGGCGTCGAATTGCGCGCCCTGGTCGTCGAAGCTGTGGCTGATCTCGTGGCCGATGATGGCGCCGATCGCCCCATAGTTGGTGGCGTCCGATGCCTTCGGATCGAAGAACGGCGGCTGCAGGATCGCGGCCGGGAAGTTCAGCGCGTTCTGCAGCGGCAGGTTGACGGCGTTGACCAGTTGCGGCGGCATCGACCATTCGGTGCGGTCCGGCTTGCGGTGCAGCTTGGCGATCTCCTGCGCGGTGTGGAATTCGTCGGCGCGCACGGCGTTGCCGAAGGCGTCGTCGAGCACGACCTTCAAGCCATCGTAGGACTTCCACTTGTCCGGGTAGCCCACGCCCACGTAAAGGGTCTTCAGCTTTTCCTTGGCCTGGGCGCGGGTGGCCGGGGCCATCCAGTCCAGCTTGTCGACGCGCTTGCCGAAGGCATCGACGATGTTGGCGACCATCTGCTGCAGGCGCGCCTTGTTCTCGGCCGGGAAGTACCTGGCCACGTAGATCTTGCCGACCGCCTCGTCCATCGCTTCGTTGGTGGCGCCCAGCGCGCGCTTCCAGCGGACCGACTGCTGCGGCGTGCCGCTCAGCGACTTGCCGTAGAAATCGAAGCGCTGGTCGGCGAAGGCTTTGGGCAGCACATTGGCCATCTGGTTGATGCGGTGGAAGGCCAGGTAATCCTTCCAGGTCTGCAGGTCGGTCTTGTCGACCAGCGCCGCTTCGCCGATCACCGCCGACGGATGCCAGACGATGAACTTCTGCTGGTCGCCCAGCCTGGCGGCCTTGAAGAAGGCGTTCCAGTCCATGCCCGGGGCCTTGGACGCAAAGTCCTTCACGGTCCAGGTATTGTCGGCCTTCAGCACGTCGGCCGAATCGGCGCGGCTGGCGTGGGTGTTGGCGATGTCGACTTCGAGCGCGAACACTTTCGCCGCCTTGGCCTGGGCATCGGTGTCGCTGTAGCCGGCCAGCTTGAACATCGTCGCGATGTGCTGCTGGTACCTGGTGCGCAGGCCGGCCATGCGCTCGCTGTTGTCCAGGTAGTAGGCGCGGTCCGGCATGCCCAGGCCGCCCTGCAGCAGGTAGGGCATGTTGCGGGTGGTGTCGTGCAGGCCTTGCGCGACCCACAGGCCGAACACGTTCTCGGTGAAGAAGTCGGTGTTGTTCAGCGGGTCGACGTCGGCGCGGACCGATTCGCCCAGCGCCCGCGTCAGGCCGGCCTTGTCCTTGATGGCGGCGATCTTCGCCAGCATCGGCTTGAGGGGCGCGACGCCCTTGCCTTCGATCGCGGCTTCGTTCATGTAGGTGCGGTAGTAGTCCGACACCTTGCGTGCCTCGCCGGACAGCTTCTTGTCGTTGGCGAGGTCTTCGATCATCTTGACGATGCGCTGGTTGGTCTCTTCCGCCAGCGCGCCCATCGCGCCCCAGGAGCTGCGGTCGGCCGGGATCTCGGTTTTCGCGAGCCAGTCGCCGTTGGCGTAGGCGAAGAAGTCGTCGCCCGGACGCAGGGTGGCGCTGGCCGCAGTTTGATTTCCCTGGGTCTCGGCCTTTGCCGCGTTCGCCTGCTGCGCCTGGCCTGGCATCGAGACGATGGCAGCGCCGCACAGGGCAAGTGCGATCGCGGTCTTGACGGCGCTGTTCATCTTGGTACGGCTGGTCTTCATGAACTTCCCTTCCTGTTGATTGATCGTCTTATTGTAGTACCTGACACTCATTTGAGCGCCTCGCTCAGTGCCTCCCGGACTTGCGGCAGCAGGCGTGCCTTCTGGGCCGCGCGCACGCGCACGCCGCTGGCGACCCGCTGCGCTTCGACCTGCGCATCCGCTTCGAAGTTCTTGCGTACGAAGTCTTCCATGCGCTCGGCGTCGCGCACGTTCGAGGATGCGCCGACGATGCCCGGGAAGGCGCGGTTGCGATTGACCGCATCCTGGGTCTTCATCAGCTGCTCGCGGTTGGCCACGGCGAAGTTCCAGGCCTGGTCGAGGTGCGAGCGGCCCACGCCCTGCACGATGCCGGCCACCATGGTCGGCGGCGTGGTCGGTAGAAGCGCCATCTGCAGCACCTTGTCGGCCAGCGCAGGGTCCTGCACCTGGATCAGCGCGCCCAGCAGGCGCGAGCGCTCCTCGTTGTTCTGGGTCTGCTGCATGCGCCGGGCGATGGCGTCGAAGGTCTTCTCGTCGGCGTAGCGGCCGGCGGCCGAGGTCACGAAGCCGATCATCGCCGGGCTGACGGAGGCCGGGTCGTCCAGCCAGCGCTGGAAGCGGCTGCGCGCCTGCGCGATCGCTTCCTCGTCGCCGCTTCTCGCCAGGGCGCCGGCCAGCAGTGCGCGCAGCTGGGCGTCCTCGGCGGTCTCGCCGGGCTTTTCATCCCAGCCGAGCTTGCTCAGTTTCGGCTTGGCGAAGCCGACGATGAAGCGGCGTACCAGCGGACGCTCCGGCTCGCCGCGCGCCAGGGCGTCCAGGAAGCCGAGGTTGCCGAGGACAGCTTCCCATACCGCCAGGCGCGGCTCGTCAGCCAGTTGCCCGGCCAGCTTCAGGTAAGCGTCGAGCGGTATGCTGCCTGCCGTGACCTGGGTCCAGGTGTCGTTCAGGAGCTTGAGGCGGGTGGCGTCCGGCAGGCGCGCGGCCTGGCTGGCCAGGGCGCCGAAGCTGGCGCGGTCGTACTGGATGCGGAAGTAGCCGACGCTGTGCGGGTCGACCACCAGCGTGCCTTCGCAACCGGGCAGCATCACGCGGGTGCTGGCGCCGGTGAGCAGCGTGGTCATGGTCTTGCCGTTGACGGTGCCGACCTGCAGCGGCACGTTCCACAAACGATTCTCCGTGGCCGGCTCGTCGAGGCGGAACTGCTGCTGGCTGAGGGTGACCTTGCGCTTGCCGTCGTCGCAGGTCTGCTCGACCTTGATGAGCGGGAAGCCGGGCTGGGTGGTCCAGTCCGAGGCCAGCTTGCCGACCGGCTTGCCTGACGCGCGTTCGAGCGCCGTCCACAAGTCGGCGGAGGTCGTGTTCGAGTACTGGTGTTTGGCCATGTAGGCGCGGATGCCCTTGCGGAAGGCATCTTCGCCCAGATAGGCTTCCAGCATGCGCAGGAAGGCCTGGCCCTTTTCGTAGGTGATGTCGTCGAAGGCGTCGGCGGCCTGGGCTTCGGTCTCGACCGGGGTCTGGATCGGGTGCGTGGTCTTGCGCGCGTCCAGGTTCATCACGCGTTCGCGGTCGCCGATGTTGGCCAGGTAGGGCCGCCACTCCGGGTGGAAGTGTTCGGTGGCCTTGGACGCCATCCAGGACGCGAAGCCTTCGTTCAGCCACAGGTTGTCCCACCAGGCCATGGTCACCAGGTTGCCGAACCACTGGTGCGCCATCTCGTGGGCGTTGACCGAGAAGGTCAGCTGCTTGATGTGTTCCGGACTGGTTTTCGGATCGTACAGCAGGGTGTTCTCGTTGTAGACGATGCCGCCCCAGTTCTCCATCGCGCCATTGAAGCCGTTCGGGATCGCGATCTGGTCGAGCTTGGCCAGCGGGTAAGGCACGCCGAAGTAATTGTTATAGAAGTGCAGCAGGTCGCGGCTGGCGTTCAGGGCGAACTGTCCCCTGTCCTTCTTGCCTTCGGTGGTGACGACGCCGATCTCGACCCCATCCTGCTTCGTGCTGATGCGCTCGAACTCGCCGGCCGCCAGCACCACCAGGTAGCTCGGCATCTTCGGGGTGGACTTGAAGCTGATGCGCTGCTTGCCGCCGGCAATCTTCGCCTGCTTGTCGACCGGGGTATTCGAATAGGCGCTCAGGCCGGCAGGCAGGTCCACCGACAGGCGGAACCTGGCGCGGAAGGACGGCTCGTCCCAGGTCGGCAGCATGCGCCGCGCGTCGGTCGGCTCCATCGTGGTGGCGATCAGCTTCTTGTCCAGCTTGCCGGCCTGGTAGTTCACATAGAACAGGCCGCGCCCTTCGCGGTTGATCTTGCCGCGGAAGGCCAGTTCGAGGCGGTAGCGTCCCGGTCTCAAGGCTTGCGGGAGGGTGAAGCGCAGGGTTTCCTGTTGCTCGTCGAGGACCGGCGTCAGTTTGAATGTCTCGATCCCCTTCCCGCTCAGGCTGGCGCTGTCGATTTCCAGCGCGGCGGCGTTCAGCATGATGGTCGAGGTCGGCCGGAGAACGTCGATCTCGACCGTTTCCGTGCCGCTGAAGGTATTCGCGGCGATGTCCGGCGCCAGGTGGGCGGCGTATTCGACCGGGATGACATCCTTGGGCAGCTTGCCTGGTGTCTTATCAAAAGAATATGGTGCTTCGGCGTGTGCGCCAATGGCGGCTAGGGCCAGCGCGGTGGCGCCGATGGCCTGGATTCGTCTCATGGACTCTCTCCCTTTCTCTCTCGTCTTGTTTTTGTCGGCGCTGTTCGCGCACCGATCCAGCTTGCACTATAAGCAAGAAGAGTAGCAAGGATGAAAGGATTGCGACGGACTGCAAAAAGCCGGGCTGGATTGCACAATCCGGGGAGTAGATCGCTTTCTGCCCGTCTGCTCTGTGCGCTGCCTCAAGGCAAAACCAGGCACAATCTTGTTATCGAAAAATTTTTAAAAAAAATCTTTCGAAAACCCTAAAGTTCCGAAAACCGGAGCCGATAACGACCCAGATCCCCGGCAATCCGGCCGGAATTACTGCTCCTGGTGCACCATGACGTCCAACGAAGTCCTCGCCATGTACGAAAACATCGCCGCCCTCAGCGGCCGCATGGCAGTTGCTGCCCGTGACGGCGACTTCGACGGTCTGGCACGGCTGGAAACCCAGGTGTCGCTGCAGGTCGGCGCCACCAAGTCGGGCGTGCCGCCACTGGAAGGCAGCCAGCGCCTGCGCAAGATCGACCTGCTCAAGCAGATCATGGCCAACGACCGCGCCGTGCGCGACGTGACCGAACCCTGGCATGGCCAGATCGAGCGGGCGATGAGCGCGCACTGATCCGCGTTCGATCCGCGATCAAAACCCCTGCGATGCAAGTCCCAGGGGTTTTTTGTTGGGCGCGCGGCGGCTAGGTGGGCTGGGCGGCTCTTGCCGTGTGATGCTGGGCGGCCAGCATCGCGCCCAGGTTGTTCTCGATCCAGCCCGCCAGCTCGCCCATCTTGGCGCTGATCTCTTCCCCCAGCGGCGTCAGCCGGTACTCGACGCGCGGCGGCGCCGCCGACTGCACGATGCGCTGCACAAAGCCGTCCTGCTCCAGCCAGACCAGGGTCTGGGCCAGCATCTTTTCGCTGATGCCGCCGACCCTGCGGCGCAGTTCGCCGAAGCGCTGGCCGCCATCGCCCAGCGCCACCAGCAGCAGCACGCCCCAGCGGCTGGTCACGTGCTTGAGTACTTCGCGCGAAGGGCAGTGTTCGGAAAACACATTGCCACGCAGGGCGTGGTCCGGGGGCGCATCGTTCATGGTCTCTCCTTGCCAATAATGACATCCTAAGCCATGTGGCCGAACCCAGCCGTCGCGCTGGCTTCAGCCGTGCGCGGACGATAAAAAACCCGCGAGGGACTGGCCGGCGCGGGTTTTTCGGGAATGGGGAGAGCGATCACCAGGCATCCCCTGGCGTCGCCTCTTGCCGGTTGCATCCGGCGTCCACCTGCCACTGTAGTCAGGCGAACCGCTTCCGGGGACAGGCGTTTCTTCAACGTTCATCCGGTTCCGCGCCACGCTATCGGTGGTGGCTGCGCCAGATCCTGAGCCGTTTTTTGTGGTCATTCAGATCACATGCGACTTAGTATAACGCAAATTTTTAGCTTGTGTAGACGAGTTTGTGCGCGGCTTTTCGAAACTTATTCCAGGGTCGGTTCGACCGCTTCCGTGGCCGGTGCTGCGGCCGTTTTGGCAGCGGACGCCGGCGCCGTTTTGCTGCGCGAGGCGAAGCTGTCGCGCACCCGGTCGATCAGGCGCGGACCGGCCGGGATGTCGACGTTGCGGACCGTACTGGCGCGCCGGCGCAGCAGCATCGCGGCGCTACCCAGTGCCAGCAGCAGGGCCGCGCCGGCGCCTATCCAGCCCCAGGGCAGGCTGCTCTCGGGCTCGGGCGGTGGGGCTTTGGGTTTGCGCGGCACCAGCGGCTTAATGGCGCTGATGGGCTTGGGGCCGGGCGGCTCGGGGGCGGCTTCGGGGGCTGGCGCGGGCGCGGACGTGGGTGCGGTTGCAGGGGACGCTGGTGTTGGGGTGGCCTCGGGTGCCACTGTTGGCGCCGCCGTTGGTGCTGCTGGTGCTGCTGGTGCTGCTGTGGGTGCGGACTTGGACGCCAGCGTCGCCGAGGCTACCGCCGGCGCTACGCCCAGCTTCGCCTGCAGCGACTTCACTTTGCCTTCCAGTGCGCCGATCTTCGCATTCAGCTCGGCAGTCTTGCCGTCGAGGGCGGCGCAGACCCCGGCCTGCTCGGCCTGTTGGCCTTGCTGGGTGCAGGCTGCCGGCGCCGCGCCGTGCGAAGCGTGGATCGGCAGCGGCAGCGGTGCGGCGGCTTTCGGTGCCGCAGCTTTCGGCACCACAGCTTTCGGCGCCGCGTGCGCAGGCTCGACTGCCGGTTTGGCCTGGGCGCGCGCCTTCACCGGCAAGGCCTGCCTGCCGCCCTCTTCGTCCGCAGGACCGGCGATTGCCTGCTCGGGCTTGCGCACGGCTGCGGGCTTGCGCACCGGCGCCGGCAGCGCGGCCGGCGCAACGGTCGGCGCAACCAAGGGGGCAAGCACGCGCGCCGGCTCGGCACGCGCCACCACGGCCGCCACCGGTGCGGCTACCGGCGCCGGATTCGGGTCCGGCGTCAGCCACAGGGTGGCCAGGCGCACCGTACGCTGCCCCTTGTCCGTCAATTCCAGGTAGAGGTGCAGGTGTTCGCTGTCGACCGGGCGCAGCGAGGTCACGTGCAGGAACTGCCGCCCGTCGCGCCGCATCACCGACAGGTTCAGGTTCGCCAGCACTGGCGGCACGGCAATGCCGGCGCCGCGGTAGACCTCCGGGTTGGCCACACGCACGGCCACCGCCTGCGCGGGGTCGTCGAGCATGGTCAGCTCGATGTCGGCGACCAGCGGCTGCCCGATATGGGACGATACGCGGGCCTCGCCCAGTTCGGCCGCGTGCGCGGTGCCGAAGGCGGCAAGGAAAACCAGCGTGGACAGGAAATGGCGGGAGCGGCGGAGCATATGTGTTCGGATTTGAAGCCTCAGCGTCATTAACGGCCGTTGCGGTACACTCTTTAGTGATACTTCCCTACTAACAAAAAGTCAGGACAGTCTATGGAAAACAGGATCGAGAAGGACAGCTTCGGCCCGATCGAAGTGCCGAGCGGACAACTGTGGGGTGCGCAGACCCAGCGCTCCCTGCATCACTTCCACATTTCGAGCGAGAAGATGGCGCCGGAACTGGTCTCCGCCCTGGCCCAGGTCAAGCGCGCCGCCGCCGCCGTCAACCGCTCGCTCGGCAAGCTACCGCAGGACAAGGCCGACGCCATCATCCGCGCCGCCGACGAAGTGCTGGAAGGCCGCCATCCGGCCGAGTTCCCGCTGTCGGTCTGGCAGACCGGCTCCGGCACCCAGAGCAACATGAACATGAACGAGGTGCTGGCCAACCGCGCTTCCGAGCTGATGGGTGGCGAGCGCGGCGAAGCGCGCCTGCTGCATCCGAACGACCACGTGAACATGGGCCAGTCCTCGAACGACATGTTCCCGACCGCCATGCACGTGGCCGCCGCGGCCGCCGTCGCCAAGGACGTGCTGCCGGCGCTGGCCCAGCTGCGCGGCACCCTGACCATCAAGTCGCGCGACTTCGCGGACATCGTCAAGATCGGCCGCACCCACCTGCAGGACGCGACCCCGCTCACACTCGGCCAGGAATTTTCCGGCTATGTCGCCCAGCTCGAATTCGCCGAGCAGGCGCTTAAAAACGCCCTGCCCGGCCTGCTCCTGCTGGCAGCCGGCGGCACCGCGGTCGGCACCGGCCTGAATGCGCATCCGGAATTCGCCAACCGCATCGCGGCCGAGATTTCCTCGCGCACCGGTCTGCAATTCAAGAGCGCGCCGAACAAGTTCATGGCCCTGGCCGGCCACGACGCGATGGTGCAGGCGCACGGCGCCTTCAAGACCCTGGCCACGGCGCTGATGAAGATCGCCAACGACGTGCGCTGGATGGCTTCCGGCCCGCGTTCGGGCCTGGGCGAGATCACCATCCCCGAGAACGAGCCGGGCAGCTCGATCATGCCGGGCAAGGTCAACCCGACCCAATGCGAGGCCATGACGATGCTGTGCTGCCAGGTGTTCGGCAACGACGTCGCCATCACCGTCGGCGGCTCGATGGGCAATTTCGAGCTGAACGTGTTCAAACCGATGATCGCGCATAACTTCCTGCAGAGCGCGCGCCTGCTGGCCGACGGCATGCGTTCCTTCGACGAGCACTGCGCCCGCGGCATCGAGCCGAACCGCAAGCGCATCGGCGAGCTGATGGAGCAGTCGCTGATGCTGGTGACCGCCCTGGCGCCCCATATCGGGTATGATCGCGCCGCGCAGATCGCCAAGACCGCCCAGCACGAAGGCCTGACCCTGCGGCAATCCGCACTGCGGTCCGGCTTCGTCAGCGAGGAACAGTTCGACCAGTGGATCGTGCCGATCGAAATGACGCGGCCGGATCCGGGCTGAGCTGAGCGCTTCACCGTCGTCCCCGCGGAGGCGGGGACCCAAGTACTGGATGCGTTACGTTAGCGCTGGCAAACTTGGGTCCCCGCCTGCGCGGGGACGACGTCTTTCGGCGCGGGGACGACGTCTTTGTCGGCCTCAACAGTACGACGCCGATTTTTAACCGAGGATAGAATGCAAACAACAACTTTTGAACTGACATCGGAGTTCATCGAACTCAACCAACTGCTCAAGCTCGTCGGCTTCGTCGACAGTGGCGGTGCCGGCAAGAACATGGTCGCCAGCGGTGCGGTGTCGGTCGACGGCAAGAAGGAACTGCGCAAGACAGCCAAGATCCGTGCCGGCCAGGTCGTAAGCGTGGGCGATGTGCGGATCAATGTCCGCTGAAATAGTTCCCGCCGCTTACATACCATAAGGCGCGTCCCGCCGGATGCGCCTGCCGGGCGCACCCGATTAGCCGTCCCCGGCTGTAGGGGTGAGGTTTGCGCGCTGACAAACTTGGGCAGTCCCCCTTCTCTATATTGAAGACGTATTTCGGCTAAAGGTGAGGAAAATGGAAACCCCAGACCCAAGCTCCATGACGCAGCAGCGGCTGATTGGCGACCTGCGTCTCGTCATCGAAAACGCAGAAGAACTGCTCAAGAACACCGACCACTATACGGGCCTGGTGTATCAGAGTGCGCGCGCCAAGCTGGCCATGGCCCTGAACGCGGCCAACGAAGAACTGGTACGTTTCGAGGAGGAACAGCTGTCCCGGATGATCGAAGCCACCCGGGCCGCCAACGAACTGCACCACGACAAGACCGGCGAAGAACGCATCCTTCGCGCTTTCCAGTACCACTGACACTGGCACCCCGGCACCGGGCCACCGCGCCCGGCCTTAACGCAGGATCCCCGTCACCACCCCGTCCTTCAGCCAGCCGTCCAGCCAGGCCGCGATCGGCGCATCCGGATCGCCGGCATCCTCCAGCACATCGAAAGCCGCATCGAAGGCGGCGCCAAAGCTCTCCCCTTGCGCCAGCCGCGCCAGCGCCGCGTGTTCCGCCGCGCCGAGTTCGCGCACGCTCACCTGCCAGCGCGGACGCAGGACCAACGCATGGCCCGGTTCATCCAGTGCACGGGGCGCTTCGGCATCGGCATCGCCGGCCAGCCCCGCCAGCCACATCGCCGCCACCGCCCAGCGCGATGCATGCAGACGGAGCGACGGATGCAGGATCGCGCGGCTGGCCTCGAATTCTTCCGGGCTCAGCTTCGCCATCACGGACGGCGGCCCGCCATCGGCAGACGCAGGCGTATCGGGCGCGTACCAGGCTTCGTGGACCGCCCATTCCAGCCGCGCCAGGTCGGGCAGCCAGGGCCGCGCGCCATCGCCGGAATCGTCATCGAGGAAACCGGCCAGCCCGGCGCCGAAGCGGTTCAGGTCCGGGTCCTGCGCCGGATGGGCGCGTCCGTAGGCGCGTGCCAGGGCATCGAAAGCAGCCTCGCCCAGTTGCCTGCGCAGCACGGGATAGGCGTTCGCCAGCGCGCGGCGCCAGGCGCTCGTCAGGTTGCCGCGGTAGATGCCGAGGCGGGCCGGATCGCCCTTCAGTTGCGGCGCCAAATCGTCGAGCCGGGTGCCGTCGGCCAGGGCCGCGCCGAAGTCTCGCTGCAGCCCGGCCAGCGCGTCCGCCGATTCCGCCACCGGCAGCGCGGCCTGCGGCACCGTGCGCGGCGCATCGATAAAGACGGCGGGTAGGGTCTCGGCGGCAAGCTGCTCGGCCTTCCTCGCCTCGTCGAGCAGCACCTCGAGCGCGGGCACCTCGGTGTCCCATTCGACCAGGGTCGGCACGGCGCCGAAGCGCGCCAGCGCCGCCTGGTAGAGCGCCCAGACCGGCGGCGCGACGCGATCGCCGTGGTGGTCGATGACGGCCAGGTCCGTCACCAGATGGCCGCCCAGGTGCAGTTCGCCGACCGTGCCCGGCGCCAGGCTGGACAGCGCATCGAGCGCCGTCAGCGCATCCTCGCCGTGGTTGCATTGGTTGACGTAGAGATTGTTCACGTCGAGCAGGATGCCGCAGCCGGTGCGGTGCGCCAGCGCGGCCAGGAACTCGGCTTCGCTCATCGCGTCGCCGGCGAAGCGGAGGTAAGTAGAAACGTTTTCGACCAGAATGCGGCGCTTCAGCACCGCCTGTACGCGCTCGACGCGGGCCGCCACCAGGCTGAGTGCCGCATTATCCAGGCGCAGCGGCAACAGGTCGTTCAGTTGGCGTTCGCGCAGCGCGCCCCAGCTCAGGTGTTCGGAGACGAGGGCCGGTTGTATCGCGTCGGCCAGCTGGCGCACGCGCTCGAGGTGGTTTTCCGAAAAACCCTGGCTTGAGCCGAGGCCGAGGCCCACGCCATGCAGGCTGAGCGGATAGTCGCGGCGCAGCGCCTGCAGCACATGCCAGTCCCAGCCCGAGCGGGCCAGGTAATTTTCGGTGTGCACTTCCAGCCAGCCGAGGGCGGGACGCTGCTCCAGCAGCTGGCGGTAGTGCGGGACGCGCAGGCCGATGCCGACGCCGCGCACCGGATGCGCCGTCACGGGTTTATTTTTTCTGCTGGGGCGGGTTCAGCTTGCCGCCGGATTTTTCGCAGCTGCCCTTGGGAACGGAACGCCATTCGGCCGGGTCGTTGTCGACCGCCGCCTGACCGGCGCAGCCGTGGGTGGCGGTGCCGCAGTCGTTCTGGCCGGCCTTGGCCACGCCGTAGCATTTTTCCTGTTCGCCCTGGGGCTGCATGTTCATCTGGCCGCCTGCCGACGCCTGTGCGGCGCACACGCTCGCGAGCGCGGCAGCAACGAGTGCCTGACGTTTGTTCATGGGGGGTCTCCTTCAGAATGCGTACACCGGCGGGGTCGGCCTTGTGTGGCTGCGCGTGGCAGCAATGGTGGCGGCTGGAGCGGGACTATTGTGCGGCCTGCCTCGCGCCGGGTACGTGGGGGTTTAACGCACGGGCGCACGTTTTGTTGACGCGCCCGGTTGATTTTTTTGTCGACGATTGCGCCGGCCGCGCTCAAGCCGTGGTATTGACGTTCTGGCCCAGGTGCGGCGGCAGGTTCGGTGCCGGCGACGCCGCCTGCACGGCGTCCAGCAGCTGGGTCGCGGTGGTGGCCTGGATGTCCTGTGCTTTCTTGAGCATGGCGATGCCGACTTCCTGGCGGGTGCCGGTGTCTGCAATGCTGGTGGCGAGTTTGGCAATACCCATGACGTCCATGACGGTCTCCTGTGTGGGGGCGGAATGCGGACCCGGTGCGGGTCATCCCATATTAACGTCCGGCCCGGGCAGAACTTTAGGATGCGGCTGCCAGGCGCCGTTTGAGCCAACGCAATATCGCGGCCGGCTGATCCAGGTCGAGCCAGGCAAGCTCGCGCGCAAGGCCGGCCGGCGCCGGCACGCTGGAAGCCACCGCGACCACGTGCGCATCGTCGGGATACAGGGCCGTGCGTCCAAGTTCGGGCCGGAACACCTCGAGCTTGGGAATCGGGGCCCATTTATAGCCCTCGACCAGGGTCAGGTCGGCCGGCGCCAGGCGCGCCAGGTACGCGTCCAGCGAGGGCTCGGGCGCGCCGCGCAACTCGTGCTGGATGGCGAAGCGGTAGGGCGAGGCGATCAGGACTTCGCCGGCGCCGGCTACGCGCAGGCGCGCGCTGTCCTTGTGCGGCGGCTCGAGCACGATGTCGTGGTGGCTGTGCTTGATGACGTTGACGCGCAGCCCTTCCGCCGCCAGCTGGCCGACCAGGTATTCCAGCAGCGTGGTCTTGCCGCTGCCGGACCAGCCGACCACGCCCAGCACCTCGCCGCAGGCGCGGCCGCTGCCCTCAGTAAGGGACACGGTAGCGCAGGCCGCGGTAATTCATCACGGCCGCTTTCGGCAACAGCTTCTCCAGCACCAGTCCCGGCGCGACCTCCTCGCCTTCGTGGCGCAGGGTCTTGTCGACCAGCAGCAGGCGGTCGGCCGGGTTGGCCGAGTACATGTAGCCGCCGAAGGCCACGCGCGGCACTTCGCGTTGCGTCGCATCGGGCAATTGCGCCAGGTAAGGCAGGCTGTCTTCCGGCGATGGTGCCGACGCCTGGGCCGGGGGCGGCGTGGCCACTGGAGGACGTGCAGGCGCGGCGGACTCCCCTGCCCTGGCGACGGCGACAGGCGCGGCACTGCGCGTTGGCGCCTCGGCCACGTGTGCGGGACGCAGTGGCGGCGCAGGTGGCGCGGGCGGCGCGCTGACTTCCAGCGTGTTCGAGGCGGCGCCGGCCGCAGCGGAAGGCGTTGCCGATGCCTGCGCCGGCACCTGGGTCGGCACGGTCGGCGCTGCAGGCTGGGCGGCAGGCGCCGGCGCGGCGGCCGGCTGGCTGGACGTGGCAGGCACTGCGGCCAGGGGCTGACCGGTGGCGCCCCCCGCGTCAGGCAGAGCAGCCGTCGGCTGGCCGGAGGCGGCAGGCACCCCAGCCGGCGCCGGCGTCCGCTGCCACGCAAACAAGCCGCCCAGCAGCACCACCAGCGCGCCGGCGCCCAGACCGATCAGCAGCGGCCTGCGGCTGGCGGCAGCGCCCGGCTCGGCGGCCGGCACCGGCTGCGGCGCGTGGATGGTCGGGGCGTTGCCCAGCTGGCGCTCGGCCTGGGCCTTCTTCAGGGCTTCGAGGATGTATGACATATTATTTTCCCGTCCCGGCAGCCGCCAGCAGGCGCGGTTCGTCGACCCCGCTCAGCTGGTTCAGGCGCATGTAGGTGCGCGGACCGGCCACGCCGTCCGCCTTCAGGTTCTGTTTGGCCTGGAACGCGCGCAGCAGGCCGCGCGTCGACTCGTCGAACGGCCGCTCGCTGCGCGGCGCATCCAGCTTGTTCAATGCCGCCAGGCGGCCGGCGATCCAGTCCACGTCCGGGCCGGTGTCGCCGGGGTGGACTTCGTCGCGGAAACCCCGCGGCGCCTTCCACAGGGTCGTGAATTCGCCGTCGAAGCGGGTCGCCAGCGCACCCAGGCTGACCTTCTGGCGCTGGCCGTTGACGCTCAGGACCGCGCTGTCCGCATCCATGTTCGAGAGCACCGCGTAGCCGAGCTTCTGGCCGTCGTGCAGGGCGACGATGGCCGGGCGGTCGAGCAGGCGCAGTTCGTACAGGCCGCCGCGCCCCTGATAGCAGCGCAGGTTCAGCCTGGGCGCGCCCTGGCAGGGTTCCTGGGTCGGCAGCTGCTGGCCCCACAGCGTGCCGAGCTCGCGCAGGGCTTCGGTCTGGGTTGCCAGCAGCAGCGGCTTGCCTGAGGCCGGCGCCTGGGCCGCGGCTGCCGGCCTGGCTGCCGCCACCTGCTGCGCACGGGCCTGGTCCTTCGAAGCGCCGGGCGCAGCGGCCGGCGCAGTGGCCGGCACCGTGGCAGCGGCAAGCGGCGCGGACGGCGCCGGCGCACGCGGCACCGCCTGCCACGCCGCGGCACTGATCGCCGCCCCAGCCAGCACCCCGCCCGCCACCAGCGGCCAGCGCAGCGGCGCGCGCGGCGACGGCGCTTCGCCCGCAAACACCTCTGCGGCCGCGCGGCGCAGGATCTTCGGCGTCACCACGCTGCTGTTTTCGACATAGGCGCCGAGCAGCGCGCGGTCGCACAGCAGGTTGATGCGGCGCGGTACCCCCTGCGTGAGGCGGTGCACCAGCGGCGCCAGCGCGCTCGGAATCGGGTTGCCCGGATGCGCCCCCGCCACCGTCAGGCGGTGCGCGACGTAGGCGCCGGTTTCGGCTTCGGACAGCGGGCCCAGGTGGTAGCGCGCGATCACGCGCTGGGCCAGCTGTTCCAGCTCCGGCTGGGCCAGCATGGTGCGCAGCTCGGGCTGGCCGATCAGGATGATCTGCAGCAGCTTGCGCTCGCTAGTCTCGAGGTTGGTCAGCAGGCGCAGCTGTTCCAGCACCTGGGGCGACAGGTTCTGCGCCTCGTCGATGACCAGCACGTTGTTGTTGCCCTGGGCATGGCTTTCCAGCAGATAGCCGTTGATGGCGTCGACATAGCTCTTCACGCCCAGCGCCCCCGCCGATGCGGGCGGCAAGGCGATGCGGAACTCGTCGCAGATGGTCAGCAGCAGCTCCTCGACCGTCAGCTTGGGATTGAAGATATAGGCCAGCCGGCAGTTGTCGGGAATCTGTTCGATGAAGCAGCGGCAGACGGTGGTCTTGCCGGCGCCGATCTCGCCCGTCAGCAGGACGAAGCCGCCGCCGCTGCCGATGCCGTACAGCAGGTGCGCCAGCGCCTCGCGGTGGCGCTCGCTCATGAAGAGGTAGCGCGGGTCCGGCGCGATCGAAAACGGCGATTGCTTCAGATTGAAGTAATTATTGTACATACCCAATGACTTACCCTAGCGGCCCGGCGGCAGCGGTTTGAACTTCGCGCAGTATATTTTGCTTTTGCTATTGTAGTAAGCGATGGTGCTGCCGGGGGCGGATACTCGCAAAGGATATTGGGAACTATCTGCGGCCACATGCTTCACGCCGGCCGCGCCGCGGATCGATTGCTCGAGCTGGTCCGGCGGCACCTCGGCCACCGCCGCCAGGAACACCAGCTCGCTGGTATCGTCGCTGACCATCACCTCGGTCACGGGTGCGCCCCACAGCGTGGCGTCGCCGGTGCGGAACCAGAAGGCCCCGCCCTCGTGCTTGTAGGGCGCGCCGAAATGGCTGCTCAGCCAGGAATAGAAATATTTGTTGTCGAGCTGGTCGCGGCACAGCAGCGCGCTGCCGATCACGGGACCGAAGGTGGACGGCTGCTGGTCCTGGGCGGGTGCCGCGCCCGACAGGGATGACAGGAGCAGCGCAAGGAGCAAGGACGCCGCCCGCGCCGGGAAATTCACAGCTTGGACAGCCATGCGCGGTTGGCGGCGATCTTCGCCTTCACCGACGCCGGCAGGGCATCGTAGCAGCCGGGATGCTGCTTGAGAGCGTGCTCGCGCACCTCCTTTTCCATGCCATTGACGATGAATACATAGACGGCGGCACCTTCCGCATTCTTGCGCGTGCCCAGATAGCGAATCACGAATAGTCTCCTTTACGAGCCATCCATTATGACATTCGCCCCGCGATCCGGCCACGCGCGGTGCACAAGCAGGGTTCAGGCCGAGGTGCTGCCGATCTCGCGATAGGCATCGTCGTTGCGCTCCAACCACAGCCGCAGCAGCGCCCGATTGTCGTGCTGCCAGGGGTGGAAACGCGGCGACAGGTAGCCCAGGCCCGGCTTCAGGAGGCTCCACACCAGCCCGCCGCGGCCGAACCAGGTGCGTGCCGCGCTGGTCCAGGTGGACAGGCGCCAGACAGCGCGGTCGCGCCGCAGGTTGTGCAGGGTCTGCAGGCTGGTGTCCAGCCAGAAGGACACGCTCACGTGCAGGTACCACAGCACGCGCCGCCGGTAGCCGCCGCCGGCGGCCCGGTAGACGTCGAAGGCGACCGCCTTGTGTTCGAGCTCTTCGGCGGCGTGCCAGTTCCACAGCGTGCGGAGCTGCGGATCGGCGCCCTCCAGCCACTCGGGGTGGCGCAGCACATAGTCGGCCAGCATCGCGGTGTAATGCTCGAGCGCGCAGGTAATCGCCAGGCGGTCGCGTACCGGCAGCTTGCGGATGCGCTCCACGCGCACCTTGAGCTTGTCTTCCATCGTGTACGGAAAGCCCTGGCGCGCCAGCTCGGCGTTGTACTGCTGGTGCACGTAGCGGTGGCTGGCCTCCTGGCCGACGAAGTCCTTCACCTCGGCGCGCAGCACCGGGTCGAGGATGGCTTCGGGCGGCGCCGCGCGGACGCTGTCGATGAACATCTGCTCGCCGAGCGGGAAGCTCATCGACAGCGCGTTCATGAAGGCGGTGCGATAGACGTCGCCGCCCATCCAGTGGCGCGGGAAGCCGCGGGACAGGTCGACGTTCAGCTTGCGGACGGTCAGCGTGGACATCTGTTCAATATACACCTGCACATCGCGCTGCACGCTTCCCGAAAACCGAGGATCTCTTCGAAATCGGCGCCTTGCCGCCGCACCGCTCAGCCCCGCCCTTTTGCACTTCGCCCCACGTTTTTGCAGGTCTGTCGTTTTCCGCATGCAGACGAGCCGGGCTTGCCCTATCGTTCAGGCTCCCGGCTCCGCCGCCCATTTCAAACACAAGACGAGATCATGAAGACCGCACCTCAACGGATCACCATCGCCGCCGCCATCCTGTTGTTCGCAGCTGGCGCCACCATCGTCAGCCACGCCAGCTTCGCCCAGCCGGCGAGCGCGCAAAGCGCGCGAGCGCAGGCGCAACCCGCCGGCTTCGTCACCGAACAGCGCCAGGTCGGCGCCTTCAGCGCGATCGAGCTGGGCGGCCCCTACCGTGTCGTCATCGATGCGCAGGCGCGCCAGGCGGTGACGGTGTCCGGCGAGCGCAAGCAGCTCGACGACATGGACGTCGCGGTCCGTGGCGACACCCTGGTCGTGCGCCCGGTCTCGAAGATCAGCTTCAACTTCAGCTTCAACAGCAAGCGGCGCGAGCTGCCGACGGTGACCATCGGCGCGGCCGGCCTGAAGAGCCTGCGCATGAGCGGCAGCGGCGACGTCCAGCTCGACCAGGTCGGCAGCGAGCGCTTCAGCATCGTCAACACCGGCCCCGGCGACCTGCACGCGAGCGGCGCGGTGCGCCAGCTGGTGGTGGAAAACACCGGCAGCGGCGACCTCGACCTGCGCCGCATGAAGACGGGCGACGCCGAGGTCAAGCTGAGCGGCCCCGGCGACGTCGAACTGGCCAGCGTCGGCAACGAACTGGCGGTGCAGATGAGCGGCTCGGGCGACCTGCGCGCCGACGGCATGCGCGCCGCGCGCGTGCGGGCCCGGATGCAGGGTCCGGGCGACCTCAAGCTGTCCGGCGCCGCCCGCGAGCTGCAGCTCGAGAGCAACGGTTCCGGCGACTTCGAAGCCTGCGAACTGGCGGTCGAAGGCGTGCGCAGCGTGCAGCGCGGCCCGGGCAATGCCTGCATCGGCGGCAGCATCCGCAGGTTCGATGCCGAAGTCCACGGCTCGGGCGAACTGCAAGCCCGCGGCCTGCAGGCGGCCAGCGGCCAGCTGCGCCTGGGCGGACCCGGCAACGCCGAGCTGTCCGGCAGCATCGGCGAGCTGCGCCTGGACATGAGCGGCTCGGGCGACCTGAACGGCGAGAACCTCCAGGTCGGCAAGGCCGTCGTGCGCAGCCGCGGTCCGGGCGGCGTGCGCCTGCAGAACGTCAGCGACACCCTGGACGCCGAGATGCACGGCTCCGGCGAGCTGCACGCCAGCATGTCGGGCAAGCGCCTGCTGCTCAGGATGGACGGCCCCGGCGACGCCCGCATCGACGGCAGCGTGGACCAGGTGAGCGCCCAGATCAACGGTTCCGGCAGCCTCGAAGGGCGCCGCCTGAGCGTAGTCCAGAGCGACATCTCGGTGCGCGGTCCGGGCAGCGCGGCCGTGAATCTGATCGGCAGCGACAAGGGCAAGGGCCGTGCGTCCGAGCGCGGCCAGTTGCTGATGGTGGATCGCAGCGGCTCTCACCGCGGCGGCGACTGAGAGCAACTGAGGAGACCTGAGGACGCACACGCATCCTGCGTTCGGCCTTGTGCTAATGTAGGGGTGGCAATACTTCACCCCTATTACAAAAACAAGGACGTCCTCCATGAAGTTACCCAGCATTCGCGCGGCCGTGCTCGGCGCGCTGGCCTGCGCCAGCCTGGCCCAGGCCCAGAACACGGCCACCGCCCCGCAATATCCCGCCCTGCCCTCGGAGACCCCGGCGGAATTCGTTGCGCCGACGGCCGGCTTCAATTACACCAAGCGCAGCGTGATGATCCCGATGCGCGACGGCACCCGCCTGAACACCGTCATCATCGTGCCCAAGGGTGCGCAGAAGGCGCCCATCCTGCTGACGCGCACGCCCTACGATGCCGCCAGCCTGACCAGCCATGCCGACAGCTCGGACATGGAATCCATCCTGAGCGGCTACGACAATGCCGCCGACGTGATCGTCCAGGGCGGCTACATCCGCGTGGTGCAGGACGTGCGCGGCAAGTACGGTTCGGAAGGCGACTACGTGATGAACCGGCCGCTGTCCGGCCCGCTGAATCCGACCCCGGTCGACCACTCGACCGACACCTGGGACACCATCGACTGGCTGATCAAGAACCTCCCGGAGACCAATGGCCGGGTCGGCATCATCGGCATCTCCTACGACGGCTTCCTGCCGCTGATGGCGCTGGTGAATCCGCACCCCGCGCTGAAGGCGGCGGTGCCGATGAACCCGATGGTCGACGGCTGGATGGGCGACGACTGGTTCCACCACGGCGCGTTCCGCCAGATCAACCTCTCCTACATCATGGAGCAGGTGGTCACGCGCGGTAATTCCGCCAAGTGGTATTCCACCAACTACGACGACTACGACATGTACATGCGCGCCGGTTCCGCCGGCGAGCTGGCGCGCCAGCGCGGCCTGGAACAGAGCGGCTTCTGGCGCAAGCTGGTGCAGCACCCGAGCTACGACAGCTTCTGGCAGCAGCAGGCGATGGACAAGATCCTGGCCAGGCAGCCGGTCACGGTGCCGACCCTGCTGGTGCACAGCCTGTGGGACGCCGAAGACATCTACGGCCCGGTCGCGGTCTACAAGGCGATCAAGCCGAACGACAAGAACAACCTGGTGCACCTGACGCTCGGCCCGTGGAACCACGGCGGCGCAATCGGCGACGGCAGCACGCTGGGCGCGCTGAAGTTCGGCAGCGACACCGCCCTGTACTGGCGCCAGGAGGTGCTGAAACCCTTCCTCGATCGCCACCTGAAGGGCGACACGGCGGCCCCGCCGATCCCGGCCGTCACCGCCTTCGAGACCGGCACCAACAAGTGGCGCACCCTGGCCGCATGGCCGAGCGGCTGCGCCGAGGCTGGCGCCTGCGCGATCAAGCCGACACCGCTGCGTCTGTCCGCCGGCCAGAAGGCCGTCCTGAAAGGCACGGCCGATGCGAAGGCCTACGACGAATACGTGTCCGATCCCGCCAAGCCGGTGCCCTTCCGCCAGCGCCCGATCCCACCCTACGGCTACGACGAAGCGAAGGGCCAGTCCTGGCCGCGCTGGCTGGTCGACGACCAGCGCGAAGCCTCGGGCCGCACCGACGTCGCGACCTTCGTGTCGGACGTGCTGACGGCGCCGGTGAAGATCAGCGGCGAACCGATCGCCAACCTGGTGGCCTCGACCAGCGGCACGGACGCCGACTGGGTCGTGAAACTGATCGACGTCTATCCGGACCAGGTCGGCAGCCAGCCGGCGATGGGCGGCTACCAGCTGATGATCTCGGGCGACATCTTCCGCGGCCGCTACCGCGAAGGCTACGACAACCCGAAGCCGCTGGCCGCCAACAAGCCGCTGTCCTATCGCTTCGGCCTGCCGACCGCCAACCACGTCTTCCTGCCGGGCCACCGCATCATGGTGCAGGTGCAGTCGAGCTGGTTCCCGCTGTACGACCGCAATCCACAGACCTTCGTCCCCAACATCTTCCTGGCCAAACCGGAAGACTATAAGAAGGCGACCCAGCGCATCTACCACAGCAGCTTCGTCGAGCTGCCGGTGGTCGAGACGGCCGCGTCTGCGGCGACGGCGGCGCGCTGAGCATGGCCGGCCTCGCGACTTACCACGGCAGCTGCCATTGCGGCGCGGTCCGCTTCGAGGCCGGCATCGACCTGTCCAAGGGCACGATCCGCTGCAACTGCACGCTCTGCACCAAGCAGCGCAACTGGGCGGCGATCGTGCCGTCCGCCGCGTTCCGCCTGCTGCAGGGCGAAGCGGGGCTGCTTGAGTACCGCTGCAACACGCGCACCGAGCAGCACTTCTTTTGCGGGACCTGCGGCGTGCGGACCTTCCACAAAGGCGAGTCGCCGCGCTGGGGCGCTTATGTGGCGGTCGGCGTGAATTGCCTGGACGACGCGACGCCAGAAGAACTGGCGTCCGCCCCCATCGCCTACCTGGACGGCCGCAGTCTCTGAATCATCAGCGCCGCGCCATCGCCTGGCCGCTGCCGTTCAGCGCCGGGTCGAGGTAGCGCACCATGCTGCGCACATAGAAGGGCCGCATGTGGACCGGGTCGGTGTAGATCGGCTCGCCGGCCGCGTTCACCGTCGGGCAGATGCCGTTCTTGCAGATCGTGTCGACCGGATCGATCGGCACCGTGCCGGTGAGCTGGGCGATCTGCAGCAGGCGCCGGCGCGGTTCCGCGTTGTCGCTGTAGAAGCGGTCGACCCGGTAGACGGCCAGGTCGGTGCGCGGCTTCATTTCGCCGAAGCGCGAGCCGGTGATCATCGAGCGCGGGTCGAATTCGTTGCCGGAGGGCGGCTGCAGCACCAGGTAGACGCGCTTGCCGGCGGCGCGCAGGCGCGCGATTGACTGCTGCAGCGTTGCATAGGCCGCCTCGTGCGCCGGTTTGGCCGGGAAGGTTTGCAACTGGCCGCCGACCGGCATTTGCACGTCGGTCTGCCAGTCGGCGAAATACGCGTACCACGAGCCGGCGACGACGACGGTATCGACGTCCTTGTCCGCCGCCAGGCGCCAGGCATCCGCCACCGTGGTGGTGCAGGTCGGGTAGCGCAGCCGCGGCAGGCGCACCGCGCCTTCGATCGGCATGCAGCCGCCCTGGGTCGCGAAGATGACGCGCTTGCGGTCGAAGCGGCCGTCGCGCAGGCCTTGCGCCACCAGCGGCGCATACTGCTCCATCACCGAATCGCCGATCAGCACCGTGGTGCCCTGCCCTTTGCCCAGCAGTTGCTGGAACAGCGAGCCGTGGTAGCGCAGCGGCTTCATGGCCGGGTCCGGAAAGCCGAGGTCGTTCAGCGCCCCCATGTAGCGCGCAACGGCGCTGGACGGCATGCGCTCCTGCAGCAAGCCGGCCTTCACCATCCCGCCCAGCACGCCGAAGCAGGCCATCGCCGCGACCAGGCCCTGGATCGCGCGGCGCCTGTTCGGCGACTTCTGTACCGGCCGCTCGATCAGGTGATACGTCAGGAAGGCCAGCGCCAGCGCCGCCAGCACCAGCACCGCTTTCATGACTGGGGACGGTTTCTCGCCCTCGATGATGTAGCCGAAGGACAGCAGCGGCCAATGCCACAGGTAGAAGGGATAGCTGACCAGGCCGATCTTCACCATCAGCCGGTTGCCGAGCAGGTGGCGGTTGATGAAGGACTCGTTGCCGGCGGCGATCAGCGCGCACGTACCAAGCACCGGCAGCAGCGCCCAAGCACCCGGGAAATTGCTCTGCCCCTTGATCAAGACCACGCCCAGCACCAGCAGCAGCAAGCCGATCCCGGACACCAGCCAGGGCTTGGGCAGCAGCGGACTGCGCTTGGTCATCGCGTAGGCCACCAGGCCGCCCGAGGCCAGCTCCCAGAAGCGCGTGACCGGCGAAAAGTAGGCTTCGGCCGGCGCGTTGAAGGTGGCGTACAGGCCGTACAGGAAGGAGCCGCCCAGGGTCAGCGCCAGGAAGGCCAGGATGCCGAAGCGCACGCGAAAGCACACCGCCAGCGCGATCGGCCAGATCAGGTAGAACTGCTCCTCCACGCCCAGCGACCACAGGTGCAGCAGCGGCTTGGTGACGGATTCGTTGTCCCAGTAGCCGGCCTCGCTCCACAGCACCAGATTCGAGACGAAGGCGGCCGCCGCGGCGACGTGCTTGCCGAGCTGGGCGAATTCCTGCTGCAGCAGCACGTACCAGCCGAAGGCCAGCACCGCCAGCACGACGACGATCAGCGCCGGGAAGATGCGCCGGATGCGGCGCACGTAGAAGCCGCGGATGGTAAAGCGCCGCTGCTGCAGGTCCTTCAGGATGATCGAGGTGATCAGGAAGCCGGAAATGACGAAGAACACGTCGACGCCGATGAAGCCGGAGCGCAGCCACTTGGGCCAGGCATGGAACAGCACCACCAGCCCCACGGCGACGGCACGCAAGCCGTCGATGTCTGGACGGTAGGGGATCGTGTGTGCTGCGCCTGCTTTGAGCATGCCTGCCTCCCACATGACGTGTCCCGGCAGTCTTGCTCAACGATTATGAAGTGTCAATCGGACCGTCTATCGTGCGCATCAATGTATTTGCGGATAGCTATCGCGGCTGTTGCAGGACGGCCTGCAGCCCGCGCATCGAGGCGGCAACGGCCTCCAGCGGGCGCATGCCATCCGGATACTCTTCCTGCTCGAGCACGATCCACTCGGCCCCGCCCTCCCCGCGCGCCGCCGCGTAGACGGCCGGCCAGTCGGTTTTGTCCCGGCCGATGATCGGCGTCCCTGCGGTCCCCTCTACCAGCTTGGCCTTGAAATGCGAAGTGACGGTACGGCCGGGATAGCGCCGGATCAGCGTCACCGGGTCCTTGCCGGCGAAGACCGTCCAGCCGATGTCCTGCTGCAGGATGGCGGCCTGCGGCGTGCCGCCGGCGATCGTGTCCCACAGTGTCTGGCCGTCGGGCCCCGTCATTTCCTGCGCATGGTTGTGGTAGCCGATCCGCATGCCGAGCGGCTTCAGCTTGCCGGCCAGCTGCGCCAGTTCGCGCGCGATTGCAGCCGCGCCCTCGCGCGAGGCGCCGCGCTTGTCCCAGGCGATGAGCAGGTTGCGGCAGCCCAGGGTCCGGTAGAAGGCGGTGGTCTGCGCCAGGCGCTCGTCGACAAGCGCGGCGAAGTCGAGGTGGGCGCCGGCGCACTGCAGGTGCTGGGCGTCGAGGAAGGCGCGCAGGCCGGCCGGGTCCCTGGCGAAACGCCCGAATTCGCCGGCGAATTCCACGCCCTGGAAGCCCATCGCCGCCAATTTAGTGAGCGTGCCTTCGAAGTCCTGCTTCAGGTCATCCTTGACGGACCAGAGCTGGATGCCGACGCGTGGGGCAGATGCGGGTGCCGGTGCAGATACAGTTGTCGCCGCTTGCGCCAGCGACGAGGACAGGAAAAGGGCGAGCAGGGTCGCTGTGCGGCGCTTGAAGCGTCGAAAAGGCATGGCGTGTCTCCAGATTTTTTTGGCAAGTGTAAGATGAATAAGATAACCCATCCGTTTCTTTTTCTTGCCATTACCGACCATGACCATGCAGCCCGAAACCCGCACCACCCTGCGCCACGTCGTCCTGTTTGCCTTCAAGGACAGCGCCACCGTCGACCAGATCGATGCCATCGTCGCCGACTTCGGCACCCTGAAGGACCGCATCCCCGGCATCACCGCCTACGAATGGGGCACCAATGTCAGTCCCGAGGGCTTGAACCAGGGCTTCACCCACTGCTTCACCCTGAGCTTCGCCAGCGAAGCGGATCGCAACAGCTATCTGCTGCACGCCGCACACCAGGCCTTCGTCGGTACGCTGGGCGCCAGCCTGGAGAAGTCGCTGGTGGTCGACTACTGGGCGCAGTAAGCGGCATTCCTGCTTTTATTAAAATCCATACGCCTGTTTCATCGCCCTGTTATCGACCTTGCGGAAGCCCTTGGCATCGAGCACCCAGGCATCGAGGTACTGTTCCGGCACCTGCAGCCCGATGTTATTCAAGACGAGCTGGCTGGTGAGCGTGGCATCGCTGAAGGGCGCCGTGTTGCCCTGCTCAAATGGGACATAAAAACTGCCCAAATGATTAGGAACGTAGGCTTTCGGCTTCAGTACCGGCAGCGTCAATGAGGCGACCGGCTGGCCGCCGGCGCCGATCCAGACGTCGACCGCTTCCAGCCCCGCGTTCGCCATCGCTGTTTTCAGGCTGTCGAGCGGCTTGCCGTAGTTGATGCCATCGGTGATGTTGTCGGTGACCAGATCCTGGGGCGCACCGGAATTGGTGACAAAGAAGGTCAATTGGCCATTGTCCGCGGTCTTGACGGTGAACAGGTAGCCGCGGTTGCCGCCGCCGTTCGGGAAGTCTTCCGCCACGCCGCCGCGCAGGTTGCCGTTCGCATCGGGCGTCGGCACCTGCTGCAGTTCGATGGGATCGTGCTGCTCCGGATTGAGCTCGTGCGAGCCGCTGTGGTTCCAGCGCACCACCCGCATCGTCACGTAGTTGTTGAGCACGATGGTTTCGCCGCCGTACACGGTCGTGCACTGCTTTTCCGGTACGCCCAGTGCCTGGTTCTGGTAGCAGGTGGTCCGGGAACCGACGATGGGCGCCCTGGTGATTTTCGCCCAGTAAGGTGTGTCGAAGCTGTGGTCGAAGTGGCTGTGCCCGGTCAGCAGCAGATTGATCGGGCTGCCCGGCCCGCTGCTCAGCACCTGGTTGATCTTGTCCACGGCCGGCCTGTCGATCGCCCAGGGCGCTTTGGTAAAGGCCAGGCCGCCCCCGCCGCCATAGAAATAGTCTTGCGGGATGCGCGACATGGTGCCATCCATCATGATGTTCACGTCGCCGATCTTGAAGGTCCAGTTGCTGATGCCGAACCAGGTCATGCGCACCTCGGTCGGCGCCACCGCCCCGGTGTTGGGCAGCAGGACGGTGCCCGGTGCGGTGCCGCCGCCGCCGTCCTCATCGTCCCCGCTGTGGCAACCGGGAAGCGCAAGCAGCAGCGCCGCCAGAATGACGGTCGAATGTGTCCAGGCCATGATCAGTTTCTCCGAATGGCATTGCCCAAGCCGGGTATGTTCGTTGGACTGTCCGCTGCCGAGACAAATCCAAGCCCAGGCTTGAGCCAGGCCAAACAGAAGAGCAGATGACGAGGCTGCGCCTGGACGCGCAGCCTCGCCGCGGCACTCAGGCCGGCGCCTTGGCCGACAGGCGCTTCAGGCGTTCCAGCGCGGTCTCGCCGGCCGTTTCGGGCTGGCTCACCGACTTGCGGATCGCATCGAGCTCGGCCTGCTGGTCGAGCGGCTTCTGGCCGATGTCGGCGACGATGCGCAGGCCGGCCGCTTCGTTGCTGACGGCTTGCGCGCGGCGGGTCAAGGCATTCAGCGCGGTCGAATTGCCCTTCATGTTGCTCAGCCCGGCCAGCTGGCTCTGGCGCTCCATGCGCAGTTCCTGCAGTTCCTTCTGGGCCTTGGCGGCGGCCAGCTGCTGGATCGCCTTGCGCGCCTGGGCGTCGAACTCGGCCAGCTGCTTCGAGAGCGCGTCGACGATCTTCTGCAGCTCGTCCATGTAGGCGCGGGCGTCGGCCTCTTCCTGGATCTCCTGCGGAAGGCGCGCCTTGTTGGCTTCCAGCTCGTCGCAGAACAGGGTCACCGTGGCTTCCGAGATGGTGCCGGCGGCCAGGCGCTCGGCCAGCTTCTCGGCGGCGCGTTCATCGCTGGCGATCAGGGTCTGCAGGTTCACCACGTCCTGGTGCTCCTTGTCGAAGGATGCGCGCGCCGTGGCCAGCAATTGCGCGGTGTCGCGCAGGGTGTCGACCAGGCGGTCGCGGTCGGCTTCGGTCGCGGTTTCGGGATCGAAGTTGGCGATGGCCTCCGAAATCCGGTCGCCCAGGGCGCCGAAGTGTTTCGACACCAGGCGTGCAGTCAGGCCCCATCCGCTTGCGTTGCTCATTGTTGATCCTTTCGTTGGTGAAGATGTCATTGAATGACGATACGTTCCTGCTCCATCGGGATGCCGATCACGAAGTCGACGTGGATGCCGCGCTTCGAGGTGTCGCCATCGACGCTTTCGATGATCTCGGTGGTGATCAGTAAGTATTCGCGCCCGCCGCCCGCCAGTGCGCGCACATAGGGCATGAAGTAGATTTCCTGGCGCAGGCCGCGCACGCCGCGCGGATCGTCGATGCGGATTTCGCGCCCCGTGAAAGGCTGGACGAACGCCGCATTCGGGCCGCCGGATGCCCGTACGCCGGCGTCGCGCACGTAGTCGAGGCGGTCGCCGTCGCCGAACACCGCTGCCAGCTCGGCCTCGCCCAGCGTGTCGGCCAGCTGCTCGCGCCACAGCGTGTAGCCCTGGTCGCCGAGGCCGTAGCCGGCCTGGCCGGTGTAGGCGTCCTGGTCGTCGGCGGTTTCCGGGATTACGCGCGCGAGCTGGGTGCAGTACAGGATCTCGGCGACCTTGCCGTCGTCCCCGCAGAACACCTGCAGGAATTTTTCCTTCGCGTCCCCGTCGCCCTTGTCCAGGTAGAGCCGGTACAGCTCGGTGTCGGGCTGCAGGCGCATCTGCGAGACCGCCAGGATGCGCGTGTCGCCCGCCGCCGGCATCGCGATCAGCGAGCCGTTGGCCTGCGCGCGGATGATCGGCGACTGCTGCATCTGCACCACGCTGCCGATGCGCGCGTCCAGCGGCACGCCCTCGTCCATCCGCGCCGAGCCCTCGGCCACGCCCTTCTTTTCCGCGATGCCGCGCACGTAGCTGAATACATCCTTCCAGGCCATCTGCTCAATTCCTTTCGAACGAATAATTCGGTTTGGCGGCGGCGCGCCGCGCCTTCGCGCGCTTCCGGAGGCGGAGCACGCCCCAGACGATCAGCGCCAGCACGCCCAGCCACAGCAGGGTGCCGAGCAGCGAGCCGCCAGACGATGTTGCCGCCGGGGCTGCGGGTACCGTCGTTGCCGTCCCCACGCTGCCGCCGACGCTGCCCGCGCCGGCCTGGTTGGCCAGGTCGCCGGCGGAACCGCTGGGCGTCGGGTAGTAGCCGCCGCCGTTGCCGTTGTTGGCGTTGTTATTGTTCGCATGCGCATTCGCCGCCGATTTGGCGATGATCGCGCCGGCGACCACGTGTCCCAGGCCGATGCCGCTACCATTGTTGTTGACGATGACCGGCGGCTGCGCGGGCGGCGCATTGCCGTAACCATAGCCTTGCGACGGCGGCGTGCGTCCGTCGCGCTGCTCGTAGGTCGGCGTCGAACGGGCACCGTTATCGCGTGCAGTACGCGCCGCCTGCGCCGCCCGCCGTTCTTCCAGCGTGCGGATTGCATTGGCTTGCGCGCGCTCCCGGTCCAGCTTGCGCGACATCGCCGAATCCGACCCGCGCGACCCGGAAGCCGGCGCCGAGCTGAAGGAGCCGAAGCCGCCGCCGCTCTTTCTCGACGCGCCGCTGTCGCTGCTGCTACCGGATGCCTTCGAGGCCGAACGGCTGCTGAAGGAACCGTAGCTGCCCTTCGACGAGGACGGCGAAGACGAACGCTGCGACGAGAACCCGCCCTTGAAGGACGAGGGCCCCGAGGGGCTGGCATCCGCCGGCATGGCCGCCACGGACAAGGCCAGGCTCAGCGCCAGTGCCGCTTGTGCGTACTTCGGTGCATACTTCGAAAGTGTCTTCAACATGGTCAGGAGGGCCGTCGAAAGTTAAAATCAGGATAACGAAGGGCATGTTGACATGCACCGGTAAAAATATCAAAGGATTACCATGACGCGACGCTACCTCGACATGAACCAGCACGATGCCCTCTACACGGTGGCACGCAAGTACCCCGGCGGGCTGGATGCGCTGGCGCGCGAACTGGGGATCTCGGTGAACGTCCTGCGCAACAAGCTGGCGCCGACCATCGCCTCGCACTACCCGTCCTTCGAAGAGGTCTCGCTGATCGTCGAGCGCTGCCACGCGGCCGGGGTAGCCGATGCCCACCTGCCGCTGCATGCGCTGCTGGTGCGCCACGGGATGGCCGCCTTCGTGGTGCCGCAGCCGGAAACCGCGCGCCAGGACGATTTGTCGCAGACCGTGTGCCGGGTGATGAGCGAAGTGGGCGCCGTGGCGGAAGCCGTGTCGAGTGCATTGATCGATGGTAGGGTTACCGAGCTTGAAGCCGACCTGATCGAGCGCAAATTTCACTCGGCCCTGTCGGCGCTCGGCGCCTGGCGCGCACGTTTACGCAACGAAGCGGACGCAGGAATCCATTGATCGGTCAGGAACGCAGCTGCGCCTGACTTGCCTCGGCCGCCTCCTCCTGCGCCTGCCCGCGCAGCGAGCGCAGGAACAGCCCCAGGCCGCCGAAGGCCAGCACCAGGATGCAGATGAGTTCGAAGGCCGACATGGTCCGCAGGTGCATATTGAGCGAGGCGATCACGCCGAACACGAGGCCGGCCAGCGAGCCGACCGCCAGCAGCCAGCCGATCGCGCTGCGGGCGTTGTAGAAGATCATCGCCACGCCGATGATCAAGGGAATCAGGATGATGCCGCCCGTGATGCCGACGCTGCCGAAGCCGAACAGGCGCGTACCCCAGCCGAAGGCCGAGCTGACCACCACGCTGTTGAGCAGCAGATAAAAGCCGCCGCACATCATCACCAGGCCGAGGAAAAACTGGCCGGTACCGCCGCTGGTTCCACCTGCTCCGCGCATCGTCGCCTCCGTATAAGAACGTGAATAAGGACAAACGGTCCAACTATAGCAAATAGATATCGCACATGGCTTCGGTTTTTCCGAAGTCAATCTTCCAAAAACTGCGCTTTTTCCGATGACGTGGCTACCGTATGCTTACGCCTTGGAAATATAACCTCTAGGGGTAAGCAATCATGAAACGTGTCTTTCTTTTTCTCGCAACCAACCTCGCCATTATGCTGGTGCTGGGCATCTCGGCGAGTCTGCTTGGCGTCAACCGCTACCTGACCGCCAACGGCCTGAACCTCGGCGCCCTGCTCGGCTTCGCGGCCCTGATGGGCTTCGGCGGCGCCTTCATCTCGCTGTGGATGTCGAAACCGCTGGCCAAGTGGTCGACCGGCGCCCGCGTGATCCAACAGCCGAGCAACGCCACCGAAGTCTGGCTGATGAATACCGTCGCGGCGCAGGCCCAGCGCGCCGGCATCGCGATGCCGGAAGTGGCCGTCTATGATGGCGCGCCGAACGCCTTCGCGACCGGCGCGACCAAGAACGCCTCGCTGGTGGCGGTGTCGACCGGCCTGCTGCAGTCGATGACGCAGGAAGAAATCGAGGCCGTGCTGGCGCACGAGGTGGCCCACATCGCCAACGGCGACATGGTCACCCTGACCCTGATCCAGGGCGTGGTGAATACCTTCGTGGTGTTCCTGGCGCGCGTGGTGGCGTATGCCGTCGACAGCTTCATCCGCAAGGACGAAGAGTCCAGCGGTCCGGGCATCGCGTTCTACGTCACCTCGATCGTCTGCGACCTGCTGTTCGGCCTGCTGGCCAGCATCATCGTGGCCTGGTTCTCGCGTCAGCGTGAGTTCCGCGCCGACCGCGGCTCGGCCCAGATCATGGGTACCCCGCGTCCGATGATTGCCGCGCTGCGCCGCCTGGGCGGTATTGAGCAGAGCGATCTGCCGAAGAACATGGCGGCCTCCGGCATCGCCGGCGGTGGTATGCTGTCGCTGTTCAGCACCCACCCGTCCTGCGAAGAGCGCATCGCAGCCCTGCAGCGCGCGTAAGACGGACCCAGTAGGAGACCAGGGAACACATGCGGTATTCATTCGCGCAGTCCGCGCTGCCTGTACTGTTTGCGATCGGACTCGCGTTCGTGCTCCAGCACTTCCTGGGTTCGCTCGCCTGGGCCGGTCTGCTGGCGGTGATCACCTGGCCTCTGCACGAACGCCTGCTGCGCCGCGGCTGGCCGCGTCCGCTCAGCGCCGCGTTCCTGGTACTCCTGCTGGTGGCCGCCTTTGCCGGCCCCTGCTTCCTGCTGCTGAATGCCCTGGGCAGCGAACTGGCGGGCGTGCAGCGCCTGCTGGCCCACCTCAACGACGCCGGGGTGCCGGTGCCGGCCTGGCTGACCAGCCTGCCGATGGTGGCCGAGCCGGCCGTCAAATGGTGGAACGAGCACCTGGCCCAGCCCGGCGGCATCAGCAGCCTGGTGCGCAGCATCGTCGGCGACATGATGCCGCACCTGACCGGCGCCGCCCGCACCTGGGGCTCGATCATCCTGGCCAACGCGTTGTACCTGTTCCTGGCCCTGCTCACCCTGTTCATGCTCTACCTGCACGGCCCGTCCGTCGTGCGCCTGGTCGACCGCGCCGGCGAGCGCCTGGTGCCGGCCCACTATGCCACCCTGCGCCGGGTGTTCCCGCTGTCGGTGCGCGGCACCGCGCTGGGCCTGTGCTCGGTCGCCATCCTCGAAGGCGTGGTGCTCGGCGTCGCCTACGCCATCGCCGGGGCGCCGGCGCCGGCCCTGCTGGGCACCATCACCGGCTACCTGGCGCTGATCCCGGGCGGCGCGCCGCTGTCCTTCACCATGGTCTCGCTGCTGCTGCTGGGCCAGGGCCATTCGGGCGCCGCGCTGGGCCTGTTCTGCTGGGGCGCCGTCGAGCTGTTCATGGTCGACAAATTCATCCGTCCCAAGCTGATCGGCCAGCGCGTCAACCTGCCCTTCCTGGCCGTGCTGTTCGGCCTGCTCGGCGGCGTGTCGACGCTGGGCGTGATTGGTCTGTTCGTCGGCCCCTTCCTGATGGCGATCCTGTTCGGCTGGCTGCGCGGCGGCCGTGCGGACAATACCACTGACCATACCAATCATTCCCTTACCGATCAGTCGCTTAGCTAAAAGTTTCGCAGGATTGGTTAATACCACTTAAATACCTGTTGACAAGCTTAACAGCCGCTCCTATAGTGCCCTGACCTTTCCAGGCACAACGGACAACAATGATCGACTTTCTGATAGGTGTCGACGGCGGCGGCACCGGCACGCGCGTGCGTCTCGCAGACAGCAAAGGCGCCGAAATCGCCCAGGGCGCCGGCGGCCCCTCCGGCCTCGGCCTGGGCATCGCCCGCGCCTGGACATCCGTGCAGGAGGCCGCCGGCCAGGCCTTCGCCGCCGCCGGCATCGCCCCGCCCCCGCTCGATCGCATCGCGATCGGCCTCGGCCTGGCAGGCGTGCACAACAAGCAGTGGGCCGCCGAATTCGTGGCCGCCAATCCCGGCTATGCGACGATCCGCCTCGAAACCGATGCCTTCACGACCCTGATGGGCGCGCATGGCGGCGCACCGGGCGCCATCGTCGCGATCGGCACCGGCAGCGTCGGCGAAGTGCTGCGCGCGGACGGCAGCCGGCAGGAAGTCGGCGGCTGGGGCTTCCCGGCCGGCGACGAAGCCAGCGGCGGCTGGATCGGCCTGCGCGCCATCGGCCACATCGAGCAGGTGCTGGACGGCCGCCGCGAGCGCAGCGCCTTCGCCGACGACCTCATCGCGGCTTGCGGCGGCGGGCGCGACGCGATCCAGGTCTGGCTCGGCCAGGCCACCCAGACCACCTACGCCAGCCTGGCCCCGCTGGTGCTGCGACATGGTAGCACTGAGGCCGCCGATCCGGTGGCGCGCGCCATCCTGCTCGACGCCGGCAGCGAAGTCGCCGCCATCGCCCACGCGCTGGACCCCGAAAGCCGACTGCCGCTGGCCCTGTGCGGCGGCCTGGGCGCGGCCCTGCGCGACTTTTTACCCTCCGGCCTGCTGGCGCGCACCACCCCGCCGCAAGGCGATTCCGCAGCCGGCGCGCTGCGCATGATCATGAAAGCGATCCAATGAAAGGCAACATCCTCACCCCCGACGGCTGGATCCGCGGCGAAGTCCGCCTCAGCGCCGGTGAAGCGAACACCATCGAAGCCATCGACGGCCAGGCCTGCGACCCGCAAGACAACGGCGACGACTACATCCTGCCCGGCTTCATCGACCTGCACGTGCACGGCGGCGCCGGCCGCGACATGATGGAAGGCGGCGACGCCCCGCACACGATCGCGCGCCTGCACGCCAGGCACGGCACCACCAGCCTGCTGGCCACCACCATGACCGCGCCGGTCGAGGACATCGAACGCGCGCTGGACGCCATTGGCGCCGCCTGCAAGGCGCGCGGCAAGAACGAAGCGCGCATCCTCGGCGTGCACCTGGAAGGCCCCTACATCAACTCGGGCAAGCTGGGCGCCCAGCCGCCCTTCGCGCGCGAAGCCTCGATGGATGAAGTCAAGCGCTTCGACAGCCAGGCGCCGATGCGCCTGATCACGGTGGCGCCGGAGATCGACGGCCACCTGGCGCTGCTGAAGCAGATGGCCGATGCCGGCATCCGCGTGCAGATCGGCCATACCAACGGCTCCTACGAAGACGGCGTCAAGGCGCTGGAACACGGCGCGGCCGGCTTCACCCACCTGTTCAATGCGATGCCCGGCCTGCACCACCGCGAACCCGGCATGGCCGGCGCCGCGCTGGCGCATGCGCAGTACGCCGAGATCATCCCCGACCTGCTGCACGTGCACCCGGGCGCGATCAAGGTGGCGCTGCGCAGCATCCCGAAGCTGTTCTGCGTGACCGATTCGACCGCCGCCGCCGGCATGCCGGACGGCGAGTACATGCTGGGGCGCCAGGTGGTCCACAAGTGCATGGGCGGCGTGCGCCTGGCCGACGGCACCCTGGCCGGCAGCACGCTGACCATGGACCAGGCGCTGCGCAACCTGGTTTCGATCGGCCTCTCGATCGAAGACGCCTCGCGCCGCGTTTCCACGAATGCCGCCGACTACCTGGGCGAAACCCGCCGCGGACGCCTGGCGCCCGGCTGCTTTGCCGACCTGGTCGTCCTCGACCGCAACTTATGCATTAAAGCTGTCTATATCGAAGGAGAACGCTGTGAGTCTTGACACCACCTCGCTGATGCTGGAAGAAGCCAGGTCCGCCGCCGCATGCGTCGCCCTGCAACTGTCGCAGGACGTCGAACGCTACGCGGAACTCGGCGCGCGCCTGCGCGCGGCCAGTTTCAACAACGTGGTGACGGTGGCGCGCGGCAGCTCCGACCACGCCTCGAACTACTTCGCCTACCTGACCATGGCGCGCCTGGGCCGGCTGGTGACCTCGCTGCCGATGTCGCTGGTGACCCTGTACGACGCGCCGCTGCAGACCCAGGGCACGCTGGCGCTGTCGATCTCGCAGTCCGGCCAGAGCCCGGACGTGGTCGAGCCAATCCGCTACTTCCGCGACGGCGGCGCCACCACGGTGGCGCTGGTCAACGACATCGATTCGCCGCTGGCCCAGGCCGCCGAATGGGCGATGCCGCTGCATGCCGGCAAAGAAAAGTCCGTGGCCGCGACCAAGAGCTTCATCACCAGCCTGAGCGCCGGCGCGCGCCTGGTGGCCGAATGGCAGGGCGATGAGGAACTGAAAGCCGGCCTGCGCGCCCTGCCCGACGCCCTGGAAAACGCCGCCCGGGCCGACTGGTCGAAGGCGATCGACATCCTGGCCCCGGCCCGCAACATCATGGTGGTCGGCCGTGGCATCAGCTTCCCGGTGGCGCTGGAGTCGGCGCTGAAGTTCAAGGAGACCTCGGCCCTGCAGGCCGAAGCCTTCTCCGGCGCCGAGATCAAGCACGGCCCGATGGCGCTGATCGAAGACGGCTATCCGCTCTTGATCTTCGCAACCCGCGGCCCGGCCCAGGCCGGCCTGGTGGCGCTGGCCGAAGAGATGCGCGGCCGTGGCGCGCGCGTGCTGCTGGCGGCGCCGCAGGACGTCGCCAGCCGCGACCTCGACCTGCCGGTGGCCGCCACGCCCGACCTCGACCCGATCGTCGCGATCCAGGCCTTCTATGTGATGGCGGCGCACCTGTCCAGGGCGCGCGGCATGAACCCGGACCAGCCGCGCCATCTCAGCAAGGTAACTAAAACGAACTGAGCATGAACGATTACAGGAAACTCGCCGGCCAGCTGATCATGATCCGGCTGTTCGGCACCGAACTCGATGCGGACACCGCCGGCTTCATCCGCGAAAACACGATCCGCGGCGCCTGCCTGTTCCGCCAGAACATGACGGACGCCACGCAACTCACGCGCTTCAATGCCGACCTGCTCGATGCCATGGGCCGCCATGCCCTGATCGCGCTCGACCAGGAAGGCGGCGCCGTGGTGCGTTCGCTGTGGGTGCCGCCGCCGCCGTCGGCGATGGCGCTCGGCGCCGCCGACGACACCGGGCTGGCGCAGGAAGTCGGCGCCGCCGTCGCGCGCGCCGTGAAGTCCATGGGCTTCAACTGGAACTTCGCGCCGGTGCTGGACCTGAACAACAACCCGCGCAACCCGGTCATCGCCGAGCGCTCCTTCGGCGCCGACCCGGCCCGCGCGGCCGAACTGGCGATGGCCTGGATGGACGGCAGCGAGCGCGAGGGCGTGGCCTGCTGCGTCAAGCACTTCCCGGGCCACGGCGACACCCACGTCGACTCGCACCGCGACCTGCCGACCGTCGATAAAAGCCTGGCCGAGCTGGAACGCTTCGAGTTCGCGCCCTTCCGCAGCGCCGCCCCGCATGCGCCGGCCGTGATGACCGCCCACATCGTCTATCCGGCCCTGGATCCGCACAACCCGGCCACCATGTCGCGCGCCATCCTCACGGACCTGCTGCGCGACAAGATGGGCTACCAGGGCGTGATCATCACCGACGGCATGGACATGCACGCCATCGCCCACCGCTACAGCGCCGGCCAGGCGGCCGTCAACGCCCTGGTGGCGGGCGCCGACATGGTGATGGCGATCGGTTCGCGCGCGACCCAGGAAGAGACGCTGGATGCGATCGCCGCGGCGATCGAAGATGGTCGTCTGCCGCTGGCGGAGGTCGAGGCGCGTCTGGCCCGCCTCGACAAGCTGGCGCAAGCCCATCCGGCCGGCGGCACGCCTTATTCCGCACAAGCCGAAGCGGCCGACCGCGCACTGATGGCGCGTGCCTGGCAGCGTGCGCTCACCGCGCGCGGCAATCCGCAGCGCCCCGCCCCCGGCAGCCGTGTGCGCCTGGTGGCGCGCCAGGACGTGGTCAGCGACGGCGTCTCGGAAGCCGGCGTGCCGGCGGCGAACATCGCCGCCTCGCTGGGCAAGCTCTACGAGGTCGAGCTGGTCACCTTCGCCGATCCGGAAAGCTTCGACTGGAGCGCGCTGCCGCAGGACGGCCGCTTCACGATGCTGGCCTCGACCTCGCGCCGCCGCTATGGCCCGCATGCGCGCGCCACCTGGCAGCCGGACCTGCACATCGCCCTGTGGAACCCATATCAGGCGCTCGACTTCGCGGCGCCGGCCCTGATGACCTATGGCTTCGCGCCGCCGGCGCTGGCGGCCGTGAACGCCTGGCTGGCGGGCGAGATCGAAGCGCAAGGCCTGTGCCCCGTACCGGGTTTTAGCTCTTAATCAATTGCCGTTATGCAGGGGCGGTAACGCATTGTAACGTCGCGTTCGCCGCCGGCGCGGCTGCGGCACAATTGTCCGGCCCTCCCACGCGGTTTGTGGGAGAATGCACGCTTTGTCCGATTTAGTTATCAAAAGAAAAGGATTATTCATGTCCCAATTCCGTTTTGCCCGCCTCGCCGTGATGCTGGCCGCTATCGGCCTGAACGCCGCCCCTGCCCTGATGCAAGGCGCCGTTGCGCAAGACAAGAACGCACAGGCCGCCGCCGCTGCCCAGCCGAAGCCGGACACGGTCCGCCCGGAATTGTTCAAGCTGCTCGACCCGGCCCAGGTCAAGCCGCTGATGGACGCGAAGAACTACGGCGAAGTGCAGAACCGCATCACCCAGGCCGAAGCCTTCCCGGACAAGAGCCCGTACGAAACCTACGTGCTGAACCGCATGAAGCTGTCGCTGGCCACCGCCAAGGGCGACGACCAGGGTTCGATCGCGGCGCTGGAAGCGATCGTCGCTTCGGACAAGCTGCCGGCAGCCGACAAGCCGCAGTTCACCCAGGCCCTGGCCGGCATGTACTACAACGCCAAGAACTATCCGAAGGCGATCGAGTGGTTCAAGCGCTTCCAGGCTGAAAACCCGAACTCGGACGCCGCCACCGGCCCGCTGGTCCGCTCCTACTACCTGAGCGGCGACTACGCGAACGCGATGAAACTGCTGCGTCCGCAACTGGAAGCCGCGCAACAGGCCGGCAAGACCCCGTCCTCGGAAGACCTGCGCCTGTACGCCTCGGCGGCGGTCAAGGTCAAGGACGATGCCGCCTACCAGTACGGCCTCGAGCAGCTGATCACCTACTACCCGAACGACGACGTCTGGATGGACGCCATCTACCGCGGCGTGGTGCGTAAGCCCGGCTTCAACGAAGCGAACTACCCCGACGTGCTGCGTCTCGAATTCGCGGCGGTCAAGGTGCTGACCCCGGAGATGTACACCGAACTGGCCGAGCTGGCCCTGAAGGATGGCTTCCCGACCGAAGCCAAGAAGGTCGTCGACGCCGGCTTCGCCGCGGGTGTCCTCGGCACCGGCAGCAATGCTGCCCAGCATCGCCAGCTGCGCGACCGCGCGACCAAGGAAGCCGCCAACGATGCCAAGAACATCGCATCGGGCGAAGCCTCGGCCGCCAAGTCGAAGACCGGCGCCGGCCTGGTCAACCTGGGTTGGGCCTACGTGACCATGGACCAGTTCGACAAGGGCATCCCGTTCATCGAACAAGGTATCGCCAAGGGCGGCCTGAAGGTGCCTGACGAAGCCAAGCTGCGCCTGGGCCTGGCTTACCTGCGCGCCGGCCAGAAGGACAAGGCCATCTCCACCCTGCAGACCGTGAAAGCGGGCGGCGGCCTGTCGGACATCGCCAGGTACGCCATCGTGCTGGCGAACCACCCGAATCCGGGCGGTAACAACACCAGCAAATAACAGCAAGTAAGCTGCTTCGGCAGTTCTTGAGAGGCGGTGCGGTCCTGCAAAGGCGCACCGCCTTTTTCTTTGCTCGGTTAGCTGGCGAACCGGCTTGATCCTTTGTCCAGGACATAATCCTACGGATCGCATCCGACAGGACCGGCCATGACCATCGTACGCAAGGGGCAAGCGCCCGCCAAGCTCGACCGTAACGAATTCCGCCTGCGCTTCTCGCGCAACTTCTTCGACCCCGCGTACGAGAACGTCGGCCACGAACTGGCCGCAGTCGAGGAAGTCGCCTGGCAGGCCTACGTCAACTCGCACAAGGCGCCGGTGACGGTCAAGGCCGGCCCTGGCTTCGCCGACCCCGACTACGACCTCTCGGTCGAGTGGAAAGAAGCGCACGACCGCCTGCTCGCCGCCGAAGCCAAGCAGAAGGACCGCAACACGCTCAGCCGCATCCTGCTGATCAACGGCGCCGCGCGCAACGACGGCAGCTGTCCAAGCGAGATCTCGAAGACCTGGCGCCTGACCAAGATGTGCGAAGAGGTGCTGCTGGCCGAGGGCTTCGACACCGACGTGCTCGATCTCTCCCTGCTGATCTCGGACTACGACCGCCACATCCATCCCTGCAAGGCCTGCGTGTCGACCGCGATGCCGCTGTGCCACTGGCCCTGCAGCTGCTACCCGAACCACTCGCTGCACCAGAACAACGACTGGATGAACGAGATCTACGAGAAGTGGGTGGCGGCGCACGGGATCATCATCCTGACCCCGGTCTACTGGTACCAGGTGCCGGCCGTGCTGAAGCTGATGATCGACCGCCTGGTCTGCGCCGACGGCGGCAATCCCGACCCCAGCTCGACCCATGGCAAGAAAGCCGAAGAAGCCAAGGCGCTGGAAAAGAACTGGGACTATCCGAAGCACCTGGCCGGCCGCGCCTACGGCCTGGTGGTGCATGGCGACGTCGCCGGCATCGAAGGCACCCGGCGCTCGCTGTCGGACTGGCTGGACTGGATGGGCCTGGTCTCCGCCAGCCCGACCTCCCAGCTCGACCGCTTCGTCGGTTATTACGAATCCTATGCCGACAGCCACGACACGCTGGACCGCGACACCGCCTTCCAGGAAGAGGTGCGCAACGTCGCGCGCTCGGTCGGCACGGCGGTGCGAGACATCCGTTCCGGCAAGCTGGTCCAGCCGAGCCGGGGTACCAGCAACCCACGCCCAAAATAAGCGGCCTTTTTTGGTATTATCGGCGGATTACATATAAATATCCGCCGCATGTCCACTCTCGCGCAGTTGATGCACCACCTCTCCGCCACCAGCAACCTGCCGCTCTACCAGCAGTTGCAACGCGCCCTGCGCGAGGCGATCGACCGCGGCATCTACGGCCCGGCCGAAGCCCTGCCGGCGGAGCGCCAGCTCGCGTCCGAGCTCGACATCTCGCGCATCACCGTGCGCAAGGCGATCGACGGCCTGGTCGAGGAAGGTTTACTGGTGCGCCGCCCGGGCTCGGGCAATTTCATCAACACGCGCATCGAAAAGAACTTCGCCAAGCTGACCTCCTTTTCCGAAGACATGCGCTCGCGCGGCCGCACCCCGCGCAGCGTCTGGCTCAAGCGTTCGGAAGGCACCGTGACGCCGGAAGAAGCGCTGCGCCTGCGCCTGTCGCCGGGCGCGGCGGTGTACCGCTTCCACCGCATCCGCTACGCCGACGACATGCCGATGTGCCTCGAATACGCGACCATCGCCGCCTCCGCCCTGCCCTCGCTGGACGCCGTCGACACCTCGATGTACGAGGCGCTGGAAGCGGCCGGCAAACGCCCGGTGCGCGCGCTGCAGCGGCTGTCGGCGCTGCTGCTGAACGCCGAGCAGGCCAAGCTGCTGCAATCGAAGGAAGGCGATGCCGGCCTGTGCGTGGAGCGGCTGGGCTTTCTGCCGGATGGGCAGGCGATCGAATTCTGCCGCTCCTACTTCCGCGGCGACATGTACGACTTCGTGGCCGAGCTGAGCGCGGCCTGATCCGCATGGCGCTCGCCTTCGATCAGGACACCATCGAGGAAGCCCGGCGCTTCAACCGCAAGCTGGCGTGGGCGCCGCGCTTCAGGATCCGCAACCGCTGGACGCCGCGGCTGGCGCAGGCCCTGCTGCGTCTGGGGCAACTGCGCCCCGAACCGTCGCTGGCACGCGTCGGCGTGCGCGCCGAACAGGCGCTGGCGCTCATGGACGGTTTGCGGGTGCCGCTCCGCATCCTGCGGCCCGCGGGGACGGTGCGCGGCGTCGTGCTCGACATCCACGGCGGCGGCTGGGTGATCGGCAACGCGCGCATGAACGACAAACTGAATGCGGCCATGGCGGCTGCCTGCGGCGTGGCGGTGGTGTCGGTCGATTACCGGCTGGCCCTGGACGCGACCATCGATGAGATCATGGACGATTGCCTGGCCGCCGCGCGCTGGCTGCTGCAGGGCGGGCTGCCGGCATGGGCCGGACTGCCGGTGTTCCTGGTCGGCGAATCGGCGGGCGGACATCTTGCGGCCGCGACTTTACTACGACTCAAGGCGTGGCCAGCGCTGCTGCAGCAGATCGCCGGCGCCGTGCTCTACTACGGCGTGTACGACCTGGCCGGCACGCCCAGCGTACGCCAGGCCGGCCCGGAGACGCTGGTACTGGACGGCCCCGGCATGGTCGACGGCCTGCGCATGCTGACGCCGGACCTGAGCGACCCGGCGCGGCGCCAGCCGCCGCTGTCGCCGCTGTATGGCGCGCTGGACGGCCTGCCGCCGGCGCTGATGTTCGTCGGCGAACTGGATCCCTTGCGCGACGACACGGTCATGCTGGCGGCGCGCTGGCGCGAGGCCGGCGGCGCGGTCGAGATGCACCTGCTGCCGGAAGCGCCGCACGGTCTGATCCACTTTCCGACCCGGATGGCGCGCCTGGTCACGGCCCGCAGTCATGGCTGGATCCGCGAGCGGCTCGAGATCGCCGCGCGCGTCCCAGCCCGCTGAAAACAAGCTGCCTTACATCGCCGTCAAACCACCATCGATCGCCAACTGGTGACCGGTAACAAAAGAAGCCTGCTCCGAACAAAGCCACAACGCCGCGCTGGCAACTTCCGCCGGCTCGGCGATGCGCCCCATCGGGTGCGCAGCCTTCAGTTTCTTGTCGCGGCCCGGCTCGCGCTCGAGCATGCGCGCCAGCATCGGCGTCTTCACCGCGCCCGGGCACAGGCTGTTCACCCGGATGCCGGACTTGGCATACTCCACCGCCGCGGTCTTGGTCAGGCCGATCACCGCATGCTTGGAAGCCGCGTAGATGGCGCGGTTCGGCACCGCCACCAGGCCGCCTGCGTCGGCCACGTTGCAGATCGTGCCGCCGCCTTCCTGCTTCAGCATCTGGCGCAGCTGGCTCTTCATGCACAGCCAGACGCCCTTGACGTTGACGTTGACGATGCGGTCGAACTGCTCGTCGTCGCCCTCGGCCAGCGGCTGCGACTCCTCCTCGGTGCCGGCGCCGTTGACGGCGACGTCGATGCGGCCGTAATGGGCCACCGCCTTATCGATCAGCGCCTCGACCTCGCTGGCCACCGTTACATTTGTTTTAACGAACAGCGCCTTGCCGCCGGCTTCCACGATCAGTGCCGCGGTCATGTGGCCGCCGTCGACGGACATATCGGCGACGACGACGCAGGCGCCTGCGCGCCCGAATGCCAATGCCATCGCGCGGCCGATGCCGCTGGCGGCGCCCGTTACCAGCACAACCTTGCCGGCATAAGAAATCCCGCTCGGCGGCTGTTTGGTCATGCCCTTCATGATGCTTCCTTTACAATATCCCGACGCAACGTTTGCTGCCTGTTAGAAATACTTCTCACAGGCAAGATCATAGCGCCCAAGCGGGTATTGACCAAGTATCTCAGCCATTTTCGAGATATTGAACAGCTGAGTGTTGCATTCATGCGCCTTTCAATGGGCGGGCTTGGCCTTGGACTGGTCGCCCGCCATCACCACCGACAATTTGGCCGGGTCGATCGCCTTGCGGAAGGCCGCGTTCAATTGCGGCAGCGTGACCGCCATCATGCGTTTCTCGAAATCGGCCGACCATTCGTAGGTCTGGTCGCGGTACAGGTAGGAAGTCCAGCCGGCGGCCAGGGTACCGTCGTCGGCGCGGTTCTGGATCCTCTGTTGCATGAGACCGGATTTGGCGCCCGCCAGTTCCGCCGCCGTGAAGCCGTCCTTGAGCGCGCGCGCCAATTCCTCGCGCACGGCGACGTCGACCTTGGCCAAATTCTGCGGCGCGGCGATGGCGCTGACCGCGAACATGCCGGCACGGTCGCGCTCGCCTGCCGCCAGCTGGGTGCCGCCGCCGTAGGACAGGCCCTCCTTCTGGCGGATGCGGTCGAGCAGGCGCGATTTCAGCCCGCCTCCGCCGCCGAAGATATAGTCGGCCAGCATCAGGGCCGGGTAGTCGGGATCGTCGACGTTCAGGTCGAGATTCATACGCGCGGCGTAGAACCCGTTCTCTTTGTCGGGCGTGTTCAACATTTGATGTATGGGCGCGATCTCCGCATGCTTGCGCAGCACCGGCGCCACATGCATCGGCGCCTTCCACTGCCCGAACAATTGGTCGACCAGAGGCACGATCTCCTTCGCATCGAAATCGCCGACGATGGCCAGCTCGGCCGGATTGGTGCCGTAGAAATCGCGGTGGAAGGCTTTCACCTGGTCCAGGGTCGCCGATTTCAGGTCGGCGATGTCTTCGTCGAGCGTGGTTTCGTGGCGGATGTCGCCTTTCGGGTAGATATCGAAATGCTCGTTCAGCGCGCGCGAAGCGACGTTCGGCGGTTCGCCGCGGCTGGCTTCCAGCGCCACCAGCGACTGCTGGCGCAGCTGCTCGAATTCGGACGCCGGGAAGCTTGGCTCCTTCAGTACGTGGGCGGCCAGCTTCAGGGCGGCCGCCAGGTTCTCGCGCGTGGTCTGGAAGTGGGTAATGCCGCCGGCCACCTTCAGCTTTTCGAAGGCGTCGGCCAGCTGCACGCGGTCGTACTGCGTGGTGCCGCGCGTTAGCATGGCGGCGGTCAGGCCCGGCACCGCGCCCTTGCCGAACAGGTTCTGCTCGTCGCCGAAGTGCTGGCGCAGATCGACCGTGACGGTCTGGCCGCGGTTCTTCTTCGGCAGCAGGGCCAGCTTGACGCCGCCCGCCGTGGTGAGCGTGGTGCGCTTCATGATGTTGGCCTGGGACGGCTCGAAATCTTCGGCGCTCAGGTTCGAGGCTTGCGGCTTGAAGTCCTTCAGCAGGCTTTCCACGCTCGGCGCCGGCGGGATCACGGCACGCTGCGGCGCGTCGTCCGGCAGGAAGGTGCCGGTGACGCGGTTGTCGCGCTTGAAGTAGCGCCCTGATGCCTCTGCCACTTGCGCGGCGCTGATGCTTTCGATCTTATTGCGGCCGACGAAGAACAGGCGCCAGTCGCCCAGCGCAATCGTCTCGGACAGCGCCACGCCGACTTGCGCGGGATCGTTCAGGCTGCGCTCGATGCTGTTCAGGTAGGCGCGCTTGGTGCGCTCCATTTCCTCGGCGGTGGGCGGATGTTTGCTGAAATCCTCGACCGCTTCGGTCAGGGCCGCGCGGACCGGCTCGATCGGCTCGCCCTTCTTGACCACCGCGCCGAAGAATTGCAGGCCGGGCGCGTAACCGGTCTGGCCGAAAGCGAACACCTGACTCGCCTTGCCGCTGTCCACCAGCAGCTTGTGCAGGCGGCCGGTCGGCACGTCGCCGAGGATGCTGGAGGAGAAGCTCAGGATGTCGCTGTCGTCGTGCAGGCCGGACGGCACCTTGTAGCCGACCGCGACGATCTGCACGTCGCCCTGGCGCCGTACGGTAAAGCTGCGCTCGCCGTCCTGGGTCGGCTCGACGGTCCAGAACTCGGGCAGCGTACGCTTCGGCTTCGGGATCGCGCCGAACAGCCGGCTGATCGAGCGCAGCGTCTGGTTCGGGTCGAACTTGCCGGCCACCAGCAGCACGGCGTTATCCGGCTGGTAATAGGTGTGGTAGAAGTCCTGCAGATTCTTGATCTTGACGTTCTCGATGTCGCTCTTGTTGCCGATGGTCGAGCGGCCATACGCGTGCCAGTCGTAGGCCACGCTCTGCATGCGCTTCATCAGCACGGAACCCGGCGAATTCTCGCCGTTCTCGTATTCGTTGCGCACGACCGTCATCTCGGAATCGAGGTCCTTCTGGGCGATGAAGGAATGGGTCATGCGGTCGGCTTCCATCTCCAGCGCCCACTGCAGGTTTTCGGGCGAGGCCTGGAACACCTCGTAGTAATTGGTGCGGTCCAGCGAGGTGGTGCCGTTGAACTGCATGCCGCGGTCGGAGAACTGGGTGGTGATGTCGCGGTGCTTGGGCGAGCCCTTGAACATCAGGTGCTCGAGCAGGTGCGCCATGCCGGTTTCGCCGTAGTTCTCGTGGCGCGAGCCGACCAGGTAAGTGACGTTGACGGTCACCGTCGGGCGCGAGGAATCCGGGAACAGCAGCACTTTCAGGCCGTTCGGCAGGCGGTATTCGGTGATGCCCTCGACCGATGGGCCCTGCACTACGCCCTTCGGCAGCGCATCCGGCGCCTTCTGGGCCCAGGCCGGGCCGATGCAACCGAGGCCCAGGCCGGTGACGATCATGGTTGCGGCCGCGCCGCGCTGCAGGAAGCTCGTGCTCATGTCACCCCGTGTGTGTTGTCAGGCCGCGCAGGTATTGCGCAGCGGCACAGCATGGTAACAGAGCGGGGCTTAGGCCTGGCTTACCGGGGTTCAAGGTTCAGCTGGGCTGCCTGTCGGTTAGTTGCAGTTTGCACGACGTCGACGCGGCCGGCTCCCGGCGCCTACTGCCGCGCCCGCCTTTCATGCTGCTGCTGGTAGGGACTGATGCGCGACAGCTCTTCCATCTCTTCGGCCAGGAAGGTCAGCAGATCGTCGGCGCTGACGATGCCGGCCAGCGCCCCGCTGTCGGAGACGACCGGCACGCGCCGGATGCCGCGCAGGCGCATGCGTTCGATGGTGGCGTAGACGTCGTCGTTCTCCCCTGCCGTGAGCAGGTCGTCGGTCATGATGTCGCCGACCTGCAGGCCGAGCGGATCGAGGCCGAGCGCGATCACTGAGACCACGATGTCGCGGTCGGTGACGATGCCGACGGGGATGCGCTCGCCGTCCGGCTCCTCGACCACGACGAGGTCGCCGACATGGTGCTTGCGCATGAGGAAGGCCGCGCCCTGCACGGTTTCATCGCGCGAGCAGCAGACGGTTTCAAGGGTGCTGAGTTTGCCGACTTCCATGGCTGCCTCCATCGTCAGAGTTCACGCTAACTCTGAAAGATAGGACAGCTTTGAGAAAAGTCAAAGCTGCGATAGAGGATTAGACAGCAGGCTTTTGCTCGCCCGGCGGGGGAACGTAACAGGCCTCGACCATTTGCAGGTCATTGTCCTTGGCGAAATTGACGACGAAGTGGTAAGCCAGCGGCTCGACGCTCTTCAGGGCATTGTTCACGACCACGGCCTTGACGCCGTTCACGACGGTCGGGTGAACATAGGGGGAAAACTGCAGGTGGGCGTTGCGGCCGCCGCTGCCTGGCGGCCGGAAGCATGACATGACGCCGCACAGACGCTCGGCCCAGTCACTCGGACGGAATTGCCTGCCCTTACTTGTCACGCCGAGAATGATGAACTCGTCGGCGCGTTCTTTCCCGTTTTGCGGTAACTCGGCCATAGTGCGATGCGCTTACTGAAACGTGAAGCGTAGATGAGAACAACCCCGGTATTATATCTTATAGAAGACCTGCGGACGAGCCTTTAGCGCGCGTTCGACAAACGTCCATGGCGGCGTTGGATGGTCTCGCCGTACTAGCGTACTGTCTTCGTGGTCCGCCACTGCGGCCATCCGCCTTGCCCTGAACGTTTGTCGAACGCGCTTAGGAACCGTCTTTATCCGGGGAATATCACCCAAGCAATACCGCACCGGAAAGCAGGAGCAGGAGCAGCATCCATAATAACAGTGCGCGCCAGACCAGGCCGACGGTGCTCTGGAGTGCGCGCACATTCGGCTCCTCGCCCGGCAGCACGTCGGCTTCGCTGTCCGAGAGGTCGACGGTGGCGGCGTCTGCCGTCACGATGCGCGGCGCGGTCTCGATCGGCGAGCCGAGGCGCACGCCCATGGCGCCGCCGCCGGCGGCCAGGATGATGCCGCGGGCTTCGTCGGACCAGCGGTTGGCGAAGTTGCGCCAGGCGTAGATGGCATCCTCGAAATTGCCGACCACGGCAAAGGCGATCGCGGTCAGGCGCACCGGAATCCAGTCGATCCAGTAAAAGGCGCGCGCGGCGAACTGGCCGAAGGCTTCGTTGCGCATGTGGTCCGGTTCGTTCCAGGCGCGCGCCAGGTACTCCGACACGCGGTACATCACGGCGCAGGCCGGGCCCAGCGGCATCAGGAACCAGAAGAACACGCCAAACACGTTGCGGTGCGTGGTGATCAGCGATTTTTCGACGGCCAGGCGCGCGATCTCGGTGCTGTCCATGCCGACCGTGTCGGTTTTCGTCCACTCGGCCAGCAGCGCGCGTGCGCCGGCTTCGTCGCCGGCGTGCAGAGCGAACTGGATCGAGGTGAAGTAATGGCTGTAGTGGCGGAAGCCCAGGGTCAGGTAGACGATCAGGACATTCCAGGCGAAGGCCGCGAACACCCAGCCGTAGTACATCAGCACCCAGTAGATGACGGCGGTCGGCAGCATCAGGCTGCCCATCATCAGGAACCAGCCCAGCCGGCCATGCTTCACCTGGCCCGCATTGAACCAGGCTTCGATGCGCATGGCGAAGCGCTTGATCTCGGCATAGATCTGGTTATCCGCGCGCAGGGGCTTCAACTGCTCGATGAGCAGTGCGCACAGGATGGAAAAAAATGTCATGTTTTGCGGAGCCTCATGTTGTTGCTTTACTTCATTTGCCCGCTACGATAGCGCAGAGGGCCGTTTGAGGCAACGTCAGGCTCTCAACAGGTGGAACAGGTTGCGCAGCATGCCGGCGGTGGCGCCCCAGATGAAGAAGCGCTCGTAAGGCATGGCGTAGAAGTTGCGCCGCCCTGCCCCTTCCGGCAGCTCGAAGGACAGACGCTGGTGGTTGGCGCCATCCATCAGGAAGGCCAGCGGGACTTCGAAGATCTCGGCGACCTCGTTCGATTCGGCGATGAGTTCGAAGGGCGGCGTGACCAGGCCGACCACCGGCGTGACCAGGTAGCTCGATGCGGTGATGTGATCGGGCAGCACGCCGACGATCTCGACGTGGCGGCGACGCAAGCCGATCTCTTCTTCGGTTTCGCGCAGCGCGGTCTCGATGGCCGAGGAATCCAGCTCTTCTGCGCTGCCGCCGGGGAAGCTGATCTGGCCGGCGTGATTGTTCAGGTGGGCGGTGCGCTGGGTCAGCAGGACGGTCAAGCCTTCCGGGCGCTGGACGATGGGGATCAGCACGGCGGCGCGGCGCAGCTTGGGGAAGCGCTCACGCAGGTCTTCCGGCAGCTCGGGCTCCCAGGCGGCCGGGCGTGCCAGGCGTGTGCGCAGCCAGTCGGCGCGCAGGCGTTCCGGTGCCAGCGCGGCTTCGCCGGCGATCGCATCGATGGGAAGACGCTGAGGATCGAAATGCTGTTTTGCCAAAATAGGCTCCGGAAAAAGAAAAAGGCATCCGTTCGGATGCCTTTTCCATGCTACTGACGCAATTACTGAGCGGCAGCGGCGGTCTTGCGGGTCGGCAGTTTCTCTTTGATACGTGCCGATTTGCCCGAACGCTCACGCAGGTAGTACAGCTTCGCACGGCGAACATCACCACGACGCTTCACTTCGATCGAAGCGATCAGCGGCGAGTACAGCTGGAAGGTACGCTCGACGCCTTCGCCCGACGAGATCTTACGAACGATGAAGTTCGAGTTCAGGCCGCGGTTACGACGCGAGATGACCACGCCTTCGTATGCCTGGGCGCGCTTGCGGTTGCCTTCGACGACGTTGACGCTGACGACAACGGTGTCGCCCGGTGCGAAATCAGGGATGTTGCGGCCGAGGCGCGCAATCTCTTCTTGCTCGAGTTGCTGGATCAGATCCATTGTATGACTCCTGTAACCATCTTGCCGGCGCTGTACGGTTGCCCGGTAGAGGATGGGATTGAAACATGCGGGTTGTTACGCCCGCCTTTGCGCCGACATGGCGCAAATACTATTCGGCAGGGCTGTTCCGCCCCGCCAGGAACTTTTCGTCGGCCTTGCTCAGCTGACCGGCGCTGCGCGCCTTGTCCAGCAGATCGGGCCGTTTCTTCGCGGTCGCTTCCAGCTGCTGCTGTCGGCGCCACTTCATGATCTCTGCGTGGTTGCCGCCCATCAGAACGGGCGGCACGGCCACGCCTTCATACACTTCCGGCCGCGTGTAGTGCGGCGAATCCAGCAGGCCGTTGACGAAACTGTCTTCGACCGCCGAGGCGCCGTCGCCCAGCGCACCCGGGATATGCCGGACCACGGCATCCATCAGCGCCATCGCCGGCAGTTCGCCACCGGACAGCACGAAGTCGCCGAGGGAAATCTCCTCGTCGACGCAGCGGTCCAGCAAGCGCTGGTCGACCGCTTCGTAGCGGCCGCACAGAATCACCAGGCCGGGCTCGTCCTTCAGCGCCATCACGCGCTCGTGCGTCAACTGCTTGCCCTGCGGCGACATGAACACCACACGCGGGGCCGGCAGGCCAAGGTCGATCTGGCGCTGCTTTGCTGCATTGATCGTTGCTTCGAGCGGCCTGGCCAGCATCACCATGCCGGGGCCGCCGCCGTAGGGGCGATCGTCCACGGTGCGGTGGCGGTCCTGCGTGAAATCGCGTGGATTCCAGAGCGACAGGTTCCACAGGCCCTGCTCGTGTGCGCGCCGGGTGACACCCGACTGCGTCAGCGCAGCGAACATCTCGGGGAACAGGCTCACGACGTCGAACTGCATCGTGTTAATAATCCAGGCCCCAGTCCAGGGTAATCAGTTTTGCCTTCAGGTCGACGGTCTTGACGAACTGGTCCACGAAAGGCACCAGGCGTTCCTCGAGTTTGACCTCGGGCGCGTTTGCGTCGGGAACGGGCACGATGCGCAGAATCGACTGCGGACCGTTGCTCATCATGTCGGCGACCTTGCCGAGGGCTTCGCCCTGCAGGTTCACGGCATCCAGTCCGATCAGGTCGGACCAGTAGTATTCGTCTTCCGGCAGCGCCGGAAATTCCGCCCGCGACACCTGCACCGTTGCACCCTTGAGTGCTTCGGCCTCGTTGCGGTCGGTGACATCGACCAGAGTGGCGGTAACATCGCCGCTATGGTACTTCGCGCTGCGCACCTGGACGGGACGCAGCGCCGGCTTGTCGAGCCACCAGGTTTTCACGTTCAGCAGCGCATCGGCGTCCGTCGAATACGGCGAGACGCGGATACCGCCCCGGATCCCGTAGGCGCCGGTGATATGCCCGACCTGAACCAGGTCGTCAGGAATTGCTGTTGAATCGGTCAAACCAGTAAACCTTGATGCTGAAGCAGCTTAAGCAGCGACTTTCTGACCAGCGACCAGGCGAGCAACGGTCGGCGACAGTTGTGCGCCAACGCCTTGCCAGTAAGCCAGACGGTCAGCGGTGATGTTCAGGCCAACTTCCTTGCCCGATGCCATCGGGTTGTAGAAGCCGATACGCTCGATGAAACGGCCATCGCGACGGTTGCGCGAGTCGGTTGCAACGATGTTGTAGAACGGGCGCTTCTTGGCACCACCACGAGCTAAACGAATAACGACCATAATATTTCCAAAAAATTGTGCTGGACGGAGAAAGCCGACGATTATAGCGCGCCGCGCCGTGCCTCAGCAAGCATTTGTCAAAAAACCAAAAACCCGGCGCGCAGACCGGCCGAATCCAGCATTATCGCTTATTTTTTCCAACAACGCCACAGTCAAGGGCTTTCCCGACCTTGGGAAGACGGCTGAAAACCACGAAAAATGCTGCTGCGGCCGGCGTTTTGGACGATACTTCAACTTTTCCTTTTCGCAACAGCCAGCCGAGCTCAGTCGTCGATGTCGAACCACAAGAACAAAACCCTCGCCACCGCCCTCGCCTTCCTCCTTGGCGGCTTCGGTGTCCATCGTTTCTACCTGCGCGGCGGCGTCGACCGGCTCGGCCTGCTGCACCTCTGCAGCTTGCCGCTGGCCGGCATGGTCTACGGCCTGGGGCAGGCGCCGAATCCTTTCTGGACCCTGCTGCCCGTCTTCCTCTCCTACATCGTCGGCTTCATCGAGGCGCTGGTCATCGGCGTGACCCCCGACGAGAAATGGGACGCGAAGTTCAATGCATCGTCCGGCCGCCAGTCGCACTCGAACTGGGTGCTCGCGGTACTGCTGGTGCTGACCATGCTGGTCGGCGCGACGGCGGCGATCGCCCTGCTGTCGCGCCTGTTCGACCTGTTATATACGGGCGGTGCCTACGGCTGAGCGCCGCCGCGTCCGGCTCACAGCCCCGGCGTCCACTTGTAGTTCGGCAACACGGTCGGCGGGTTCGGTCCGGTCAGGATCACAATCTCGCGGTAGGCCGTGAGTTCCAGCGCCATCGGGTCGCCGGTGTAGCGCGTCAGCTTGCCGTTCTCGATCAGGTAGTAGCGGAAAGGCCCGCTCAAGCCGGCGACGTTGGTGCTGGTGAAGGGCTGGCGCCATAGCGCGAAGTACTGGCTCAGCATGAATTTCTTGCGCACATCGGTCTCGATGTGCACGATGCCCGAGGCGTCATGGGTGTGCAGCTCGTAGGTGCAGCCGCTGCGGCCTACGTTGTCCGGCATCGCCAGCCGGGTGCCATTGCGGTAGATCGAGACCAGCGTGTGGATGTGGTAGTTCACGGCCTGCGCGCAGCCGACGTTGTCGACCGCTTGCCCGGTGCCGGTCCAGGTCGGCCAGTTCTGGGTGCTGGCGGCAGCCGCGGCATTCAGGTCGGTCGGCGTCTCCGCCAGGGTGACGGTGATGTCGGTGGGCGGCGCCGGATCGGTTGGCGTGGTCGGCGGGGTTGTCGGCGGGGTTGTCGGTGGCGTTGTCGGCGCCGTCGGGTCGGTGCTCGGCCCGGACGAGGCATCGTCGCCACCACCACCACAGGCACCCAGGGCGGACAGTGCCGCCAGGGTGATCGTCATCTGCAAAATCCTTCGGGGCTGCATGGAAAACATGGGTCGCTCCTCCTCGGTTGAATGCGGATGAGCTGATTCTATGCAGCCTGGGTCAAGCCAAAGTTTAAGGAAATTCAAGTGTTACGGAATGCGTGCATAGCGGTCTGCACGGCGCAACAATTCGCGGACTAATGGGCGCGATACGGCGCAAAGCAGGCGGGCGCCGGAACAGCGTCGGCGCCCGTAACGCGGCCAGCGACAGGCCGCCGCGGCAGGATCAGCCGTGGCCCCTGTCGTGGCCCTTATCGTCATCCTTGCCGATCTTCTTGCTGGCATCGACGATGTCGTCGAGCAGGTGGTCCAGCTTGCGCACCGCGACACCCAGGCGCTCCAGCGCATCCTTCAGGAAGCCCTTGTATTCGTCGCGTTCCTTGCGGTACTTGCCCGCGGCCGCCTTCCACTCGTCGCGTTCCTTCTTGTACTCGTCGCGTTCCTGGCGGTACTCGTCACGCTCCTTCTTGTACTCGTCACGCTCCTTTTTGACCTTCCAGCACTTGTCGTGCTCGTGGCACTTGTCGCCATCGTGGTCGTGGTCGTGGTCGTGGTCGTGGTCGCGGTCGTCTTCATATGCCTCGGTACCCATGATGCTTCTCCTCATCGAGCCGACTCAGATTGGTTGGGGGCCGTGCGGCTCATGCGCGGCTTGTGTCCAAGTTAGTTCCGCATGGATGAGTCTGCTTTGCGCCAGACCAGATCTTTATGCACATGGCATAGAGGAAACGATTCGAGAAGGTAATAAAAAAGCGGCCCGCAGGCTAATGCCAGTCAGTTAAGCTGACTGGCATTTTTCATTGGAAACTTGGATCTGGGCTGTTTGACTGCTCTTGGAAAAGATCGCGCTCGACGTTCCGGCAAAAGATAGGCGCGCGCCTGCTCGCGT
>Ga0308160_10000584_pt1 | contig 66636 bp, 71 predicted proteins | sample PhyFR1_FD_201036 | JGI IMG/M metagenome (GOLD analysis project Ga0308160, IMG submission 201036) | Phyllosphere microbial communities from UC Gill Tract Community Farm, Albany, California, United States - DLSLF.R1 | ecosystem: Host-associated > Plants > Phyllosphere > Unclassified | place: USA... | reverse complement strand
TCAACAAACGGCAGTGCTCTGATACGGGTTTTAGGTCTTTAACCTAGATCGAGCCAAAGTGCAGCACTGCCGTTAAGGTTTTTATTCAAATCTCAAATATTTCTAAGAATATTCAAACCTAAGGGATCGCAGTGGTTCCGATGCCTTTATCGATAAATTGGTTTTAAAACGAACTCGGCATCGGAAAAAACGTAGAGCGGGACTATACAAGCCTAAAAGTACCTGCACCTGATTTCCAAAATAAAATAATGATTAGTTTATAGGTTTGCCTGCCGTTGGGTGTGCCACTGCTTTTAAACAAAAAAAGACCATCTTTCGATGATCTTTTCATAAATATGTTTAGTTAATGATTATTTAACTTTTTCTTGAGCTCTCGCAATGTAAGCATCAATTAATTGCGCTTCTGCACTCTCAGGGTATTGTGTTTTTACCTTGGTATAAGCATCAACAGCACCTTTAAAATCATTTTGGCTTTCGTTAACCAGTCCTAATTTCTTTAAAAACATTGGTGAAGTAAATTTACTTGCTTTATCTGCAGCCTTTTTATAGTAAGTAGCCGCTTGTTTAAAGTCTTTCAATTCGCTGTAAGCATCACCTAATAAGCCTAAAGCCAATGGATCTGCAACTGGACTACCGGTAGCGCTATATTTGCTTAATGCCTCTATAGCTTGTTTGTATTCGCCTTTACGCAAGTAAATACCACCCAAGTAAAGGTTAGCTAAGTTTGCCGATTTGGTGTTATCGTATTCTTTAGCAATCTGCTCTAAGCCCGGGTAACCACCTTCGCCTTTAACAGCTCTGTTTGATAATGAATCTACACCAACAAATTGTTCTGCTTTGTACATTTTGCTAGCGGCTTCTTCAGCACGACCTTTTAAATACACGCCTTGATACCAAAGATATATTAAAACTAATAAAACTACAGCACCTGCAATAAACAGTAAGCTCTTATTATTCTCTTGTAAAAATGAACCTTTTTTAGTTGGTTGAATTGTCTGGTTATCTGTTGTAGACATGTTTGTTTAAAAAATTTAAGATTGCAAAAATACATTTTTCAATCAAAGTATCAATCTTTATTTTGAAGTATTTGATTAAACATTAGTTATTTAGGCGTGCAGATTATAAAATCGTCATGATAATTAGCGTAACAAGCTAATCAGTGTGTTAAACCAGGTTTGGTTGTCGCTAAAAATACCAGTGTGGTTAATCACCAGGTATACCGTTTGGCTTTCGGAGCGGCCCACCGTAGATCTAATTCTGATGGGCTGCCAGAATGCGCCGAAGTTTTTTGCCGATGAAGCTGGAAATAAATCGTCGAAGCCCATGTAAACTTCTTCTATATGGGATAATGGAAGTTCCAATTGTTCATCTCCGGTGATAAAAAGACCATTCGAGGCCAGTAGAATATTGCCTTCGTGATTGTGAATTGGCTTTAAAAACGAAAATAAGCCTGCGATTTTTTTAACCCAGCTCGAACTTTCTTCATTGGTTAGTTCATGATCGTAAGACCATAAAACATTCCCTTCTAACATTTTTTGTGCAACCATCTAATTTTCCTTGCTATGAAAGTACAATTTTTTTAAGTGTTATTAACGTTTATTTTAAACAATGGGTGTTAAGAGGCTAAAAAACGGTAAATTTGTGACATATTTATGTGGTTAAAAAATATTACCCTTCTAAATTTCAAGAACTATACCGATGCAGATCTCCATTTCTCGGAAACGGTAAACGTTTTTACGGGTAATAATGGCTCTGGCAAAACGAATATGCTCGATGCCATTCACTATCTCTGTCTATGTAAAAGTTACTTCAATCCCATCGATAGCCAGCAGATCAAAACCAATGAAGAGGTTTTTATGATCCAGGGTGATTTTGATCGTAACGAAAAAAACGAAAAAATTTCCTGCGGGGTAAAACGCAACCAAAAAAAACAGTTTAAACGCAATAAAAAAGAATACGATAAACTGGCTGATCATGTTGGCCTTTTTCCGGTGGTGATGGTTTCGCCTTATGATGTAAACCTGATTATGGAAGGCAGCGAGGAACGGAGAAAGTTTATTGATAATGTTATTTCGCAAACAGACGCACATTATCTGGATCAACTGATTACCTATAACCGCATTTTGTTAAACCGGAATGCTTTGCTAAAACAAATTGCGATTACCAGAAAATACGATCCTACGCTGCTTGAAATTTTGGATGAACAATTGATTCTTGCCGGCAATAAGATATTCGTAATCCGTAAGGCCTTTATGGATGAGTTTATTCCGCTGTTTAACCAATATTATACCTACCTTACCGAAAACAGGGAAATTGTAGAACTGAATTATCAATCGCAATTGAATGAGGCTACTTTCGAAGAACTGTTAAGGAAATCGGTAGAGAAAGACCGTGTACTGGAGCGTACTACAACTGGCATCCATAAAGATGAACTGGCCTTTGTGATCAGCGGAATGCCTTTGAAGAAGTTTGGCTCGCAAGGTCAGCAGAAATCTTTCTTAATTGCTTTGAAGATTGCCCAGTATGCTTACCTCGCCAAAAACAAAGGATTCAAACCTTTGCTTTTGTTGGATGATATTTTTGATAAGCTGGATGATAACCGCGTTCAAAAATTGATGCAAATGGTTTCCCACCATGATTTTGGGCAGATATTTATTACAGATACAGGAAGAGAAAGGGTAAAATCAATTTTTGAAAAAATAGAAGTTGATGTAACTTTGTTCGAAGTAGATAACGGAACTATACAAAATGCGTAAACCCAATGATGTTACAGTAAAAGATGCCATCAGCAAAATGCTGGATGTATACCGTTTGCGCCGTAAATTCGACGAAACTTCGATCTTATCTATCTGGCCAGAGATTATGGGCACCGCCATAGCCAACAGGACCAAGCAGATCTACATCCACGATAAGAAACTGTTCCTACGCATCGAATCTTCGGTAATCAAAAATGAATTGGTTATGGTACGCCAGGGCATTATCCAAAAACTGAATGAACACGCTGGCGCCGAGGTGATTACCGATATGATCTTTTTATAGACCTAATAAAAGCGCATAAGATTTTTACTTATACCCTTAATATTTTAATGAGGACTAAGACTCCCGACTAAGGACTATAGACTCAGGACTAAACTAACCCCTTCCTCCAAATATCTTCGACAAAATCCAGATCAGCAGTGCAACCACTACTACAACTACAATTACGCCCACCCAAACGCCGGCTTTAAATATACCTTCTACTAGTTCACAACTGCTTAAGGTAGTGCATAAAAATGCGATTAGTACTAAAGGGAATGCTTTTTTCATATTCATGTTATTTGTAATAGCTAACATTGAATACGGGAGAAAGTTTTAGTTAACGACTTATTTGCCTGGAATCGTTCTCGTCGCCGTGTAAGATGTTACCATCTTTCACAATAGCCAAATCTGCTTTTTTGTGGTGTCAGATGGTACCATCTGGCACGGTATTCAACATGCTTTTTGAAAAAACTGTTTCAATTTTAGTTCAAAAAAAACAGCCAGATGATAACATCTGGCTGCATATTTTTCTTTAAAAATCGTCATTTAATTTCATTATCAGTCAGATGGTAACATCCGACTGCACAAATAGAAATTTTTATTTCCCGTTCACTTTTAACAATTCAACCTCGAAGATTAAAGTGCTATAAGGAGGGATATCCTGTCCTGCACCACGCGCTCCGTAAGCTAAATCATATGGAATGAAAAACTTGTATTTCGAACCGGCAGGCATCAATTGTACACCTTCTGTCCAGCCTTTAATTACCTGGTTTAATGGGAAAGAAATTGGTTCGCCTCTATCATAAGAGCTGTCAAATTGTTTTCCGTTCAATAATGTTCCTTTATAATGAACCAGTACCGAATCGGTAGCCTGTGGTTTAACGCCGGTACCAGCAGTTAAAACTTCGTATTGTAAGCCGCTTGCAGTTGTTTGTACACCTGCACGTTTTTTGTTCTGTTCTAAAAAATCTTGTCCTTCTTTCATAATTGGTGCATATTTAATTTTATTTGCTGCTTCTTCAGCTTTGTTTTTTACTGATGATGCCTTGGCTAATGCCTCATTAATACATTGTTGTGCCTGCTGCTGAGTTAAAATAACTTTGCCTCCTGTAAAAGCATCTTTTAGTCCTTTTAACAGTACTTCGTAATTTAAGGTAGAAAGGCCAGTTGTTTTTAATCCCGCACCGATAGAAGTACCGAAAGCATAACTGGTAGAATCTAAAGTAGATTTTAAACCAGCTGTAAAGGTTGATGTTTTACTTGCGGCTGTGGTTGGTTTTTTGGCAACAGGTTTCTTTGCTGCTGTTTTGGTTTGTGCATAAGATGCGGCAGCGATACCGGATAGACATACCGCTAAAAAAATTCTTTTCATTGATTATTTTATGTGTAATTAATTCCAACAGGTTTAAAATGGTGGATTGTATTTTAAGGCCGAAAGATACAAAATAGATAAAACAATAAAACCCCGAATGTTCGGGGTTTTATTGTAAGTTTTTTGTGTTGAAAACTAGAAACGTTCGTCTGCTTTGAAGAAGAAGTTACCTTCAATTTCTGCATTCTCATCAGAATCTGAACCGTGAACCGCGTTAGCATCGATTGATTTTGCATATTTCTGACGGATAGTTCCTTCTGCAGCCTCAGCTGGGTTAGTAGCACCGATCAATTTTCTGAAATCTTCAATGGCGTTGTCTTTTTCTAAAATAGCAGCAACAATAGGTCCTGAAGACATAAAGCTTACTAAATCTTTGTAAAAAGGACGCTCAGCGTGAACAGCATAGAACTGACCAGCAGTTTCATCTGTAAGTTTAGTATATTTTAATGCGATGATTTTAAAACCAGCATTTGTAATGTCGTTAATGATCGATCCGATATGGCCGTTTGCTACTGCGTCAGGCTTGATCATGGTAAAAGTTCTGTTAGTGCTCATTGTGCTTTTGATATCAATTTTTTTGCAAAAATACGTTTTAATTGATGAATAATCAATAAACATTGTTTTTCGGTCGCGAATCGAGGTTAGTAATGGATAATCAGGCTCCAAATGGCTAACTGAGCTTTTTTTATTTTGTATAATCCTGTTAATCTCCATCTCTTTTAAAACTATGATCCTACTAATCCTAAAATCCTTTAATCCTAATCTAAATTTACTTAGCTTTGCAGCGCAAAAAATATATGCTTACACTAACTGAATTAAAAACATTATTGGCTACGCCACAACGAATTGTGATCACCACGCATCACAAACCCGATGGCGATGCGATGGGTTCATCTCTGGGGTTATATGGATATTTAATTCAAAAAGGCCATCATGTTAAGGTAATCACCCCAACAGATTATCCTAACTTTTTGCATTGGATGCCAAATAATGGCGATGTAATTATTTTTACAGAAGAGCAAGAAAAGGCGGCCAAGTTAGTGGATGAAGCTTCGCTCATATTTTGCCTAGATTTTAACACCCTAAGCCGGATTAATGAACTAGGCGAATTGGTTAGAGCAGCAGGAGCAAAAAAAATCATGATCGATCATCACCTCGAACCTGAAGATTTTGATGATTACCGCCACTGGGATATCAATGCCTGTGCTGCTGCCCAGTTGGTTTACGATTTTATTGTTAACCAATTGGAGGATAAAGCTGGCATCAATAAAGATGTTGCAGCCTGTTTGTACACCGGTATCATGACCGATTCGGGATCTTTCCGTTTTCCTTCAGCTACAGCCGATGTATACCGTATTGCAGCTGATCTGATAGATCTTGGTGCAGAGCATTGGAAGATTCATCAATTGGTATACGATAACGCGAGCGAAAATCGTTTGCGCTTTTTGGGTTATTGCCTGTCAAACAAGTTAGAAGTTATAAGGGAATACAATACCGCCATTATTTCGGTTACAAAAGAAGAACTGGCACAATACCATAGCGCAACCGGTGATACGGAGGGCGTGGTAAACTACGCATTATCGATTAACGGCATCCGTTTAGCCGCATTAATTATTGAGCGTCCGGATAAAGTTAAATTATCTGTTAGGTCTACAGGCGATTTTCCGGCCAATGAAATCTGTAAAAAGTATTTTAATGGCGGTGGCCATAGAAATGCAGCAGGTGGTGCGACAGAAAAACCTTTAGCTGATGTAGTAAACGAATTTAAAACGATATTAGCAGAATATAAAGAACAACTGATTGCTTAAACACAAGAAATAAAACAATAAACTTAAAAAAGTCAAATTAAATAAATGAAAAAAGGAATTATTATTCTAGCAGCAGCCACCTTAGGTTTAGCGGCATGTAACAAAGAGAAAAAGGGAGCGGGTGGCTTATTGTATACCATTCACCATTCGGCAGGTAACGAGAAAATCAAAGAAGGCGATATCGTTAAAATGAATTTTATCCAGAAAAATGATAAGGATTCGGTTTTATCAAGCACTTTCGATAGCGAAACCCCTGCAGTATTTCCTGCACAGAAAAAAATGTACGCTGGTGATATGAACGATGTTTTGACATTGTTTGGAGAAGGCGATAGCGCTACTTTTAAAGTAAACTTAGATACTATGGCAGTTCATAGTAAACAACCTAAACCAGAGCAGTTCAAAAATGATAAATACATCACTTTTACGGTGAAAATTGAAAAAGTATTCAAGAAAAAAACTGGCGAAGCTGATTCTACTTTTAACAAAAGAGCACAGGAGTTTTTCCAGGCTGATTACAAAGCTACTTCAGAAAAAAAGAAAGCTGCCGAACCTGCTAAATTAAAAAGCTATTTAGAAGATACTAAATTAGCAACTAAAACTACTGCAAGTGGATTGCACTACATTATAGAAAACCCAGGTAGTGCTGAAAAACCGGCTTTAGGCGATACTGTATTAATTGATTATACTGGTAGAGTAACTAAAAAAGGTAAAGATGGTAAATACAAAATCTTCGATACAAGTGATGAGAAATTGGCTAAAGCAGAAAACGAATTTAAACCAGGTAAACCTTACGGTCCTCAAAAAATGCCAGTTGGCGGTACAATCCCAGGATTTACTGAAGCTTTACAGTTAATTGGTAAAGGTGGTAAAATTAAAGTGATCATCCCTTCTAACTTAGGTTATGGCGAGCAAGGTGCACCTCAGGTAGGTATCATGCCTTTCAGCCCAATTGCTTTCGATTTAGAAATCAAAGATATTATTAAAGGAAAACCAGCTGCAGCAGCTCCAGTTCAAATGCCTGCTCCGGTAGTTAAAAAATAATTTCTTAAAAATATTTTAAAATCCTGCTTATTATTTAAGCAGGATTTTTTTTGTTTATTATTTTTTAATACTGAGCCAAGAAATAAAACGTTTCAAAGATTTATAAAAACTTATTATAACCTATCTTTGTAGTGATCTAATAAAGTAGTAGGATTTAAAAAAATATATAACTACTGTTTTTTAATAAATAAATTTAAATGAGGAACGGAATTATTATTCTCTTGGCGGCGGCATTAGGCCTGTCTGCCTGTAACAAATTCGAAAAAGGTGAAGGAGATATGACTTACAAGATCTATAAAAGTGACGGTAAGCCGAAAATTCAGGATGGCGATTATGTAAAGTTAAATGGTGTTCAAACGGTAGAAACCAATACCAATCCGGATTCGGTAATGGTAAATACATACGATAATGAGCGTCCAGCTTTCTTTGCCATTAGCAAATCGATGTTTAAAGGCGATTTAGCTTCAGGATTGAAACTTCTTGGTGAAGGAGACAGCGCAGTTTTTAAATTGAACCTGGATTCTATGGAGAAATATTCAGGCCAGCCTAAGCCAAAAGGACTAAAATCAAACATTGCATCTTTTACGATTAAAATTGAGAAGGTATTGCATAAAGGGAAAGATCCCGATTCTATTTTCGAAGCGAAGAAACGACTTTTCTTTGAATCGGAGTACAAAGCGCTAAATGAAAAAAATAAAGTGGTAGAGCCTGCTAAAATTGCAAAATACGTGGCCGAGAATGATTTAAAGGTAACTACTGCGCCATCTGGATTGCAATATGTAATTTCTGCTCCGGGTAATTCTGAAAGAGCAACTTTAACCGATACGGTATTAATGGACTACACAGGTCAGTTTACCAATAAAAAATCGAATGGAACATTAAATGTTTTTGATACTTCGAATGCTAAAATCGCAAAAGAAGCCGGAATCTTCTCCGAAAGTGTACAATATGTGCCACGCAGCCTACCATTAGGGCAATTGCCGCAAGGCGTGATTCAGGGGATCCAACTTATTGGTGTGGGCGGTAAGATTAAAATGATTTTGCCATCGAGATTGGGTTTTGGAGAAAATGGTGGCGGACCAATTAATCCATTTACGCCATTGGTATTTGATGTAGAACTGAAAGGTATTATTAAACCAAATGCAGCAACACCGCTAAGCAAGTAATACTTAGTATAATATAAAAGCGCAAGGACCAGTAAAATTTAATACTGGCTTTGCGCTTTTTTGCGTTAAGAAATTGATAATTATGGCGACAAAATAAAATTTTTGTTTAAATTAGATTAACAAAACAAATTTTTATTCTTTTTTTCATTATGTGCTCGAACAGGACTATTACGTTTCTGGGCCTGAAATTGATGCTGTTTAGCATATTTTTCAATCTGTTTATAATGGATGGATACTGCAGGCATGTAACGGCTTCTTATCGTTGCCCTACATGCAAAAATAACCCCAATACCTTCCAATGGCCTTATTTAACCACTATGAAAAGGCAGTCCAATAATTTATTTGAGGCTACCCAAAAGAAATTGCTATCTACCTTAGTTAAAAACATAAGATTTAAAGCTGTTGATAGAATATTTGGTAGGTTTTAAAGAGGTTAAACTTTTTGTTTAAAAATCTTTTTCAACCTGTTTGCCTGATCTTCTGGTGAAAGTGGTTAACGTTTAAACTAAACTTTATGGAGAAGATCAAGGTCTTTTTAATTCACGATTATGATGCATTAATGGATAATGGCGAATCCATTCTAAGTGATTCAGAAAGTATTGTTGTTGTTGGCGAGGCCAATTCTGCTGCGCTTGCCGTACAATTGATCAGGACTAAAACACCAGATATTGTGCTTGCAGATGTTAGTGCTAGCGAGAAGGTTGGAGCTGATTTAACTAAATTGATTAAAAGAGAATTTCCCAAAATTAAAGTTATTGTACTTTCTATGCAGGATGATTTTATCAATATCTCGAAAATGATCAAGTCTGGAGCAAATGGCTATCTTTTAAAAAATGTAAAGTTTCACGAACTGCATAAAGCAATTAATAAGGTTATGCTCGGCGAAACCTATATACAAAATTCCATTACGACTAAATTTATTAATGGTTACCAGCGTGAAAACCATACAGAAGAAGCGAATGTTTTATCACCCCGCGAAGTGGAAATTATTAGGTTGATTGCCAAAGAATACACTTCTGCTGATATTGGCAAGATGTTATTTATTTCGGAACATACAGTAGAAACCCATCGTAAAAATATATGGCGTAAAACTGGCGTTAAATCAATTGTTGGTTTGCTGAATTTTGCGCACGAGCATCAGCTGATTTAATTTTAAAACAGGCCTCACAGGTTTCAGAAACCTGTGAGGTCTGTTCGCATTTTTAAGCCTGCGCTTCTAAATATTGCGCATAACAATAGCCTTCTTCTCCATCGTTAGTTCGTACCAGCCACCATAAATCGTTGCTTCTGTTTACAAGGGTAATTACTTCGCCATGCGCAGCCTTACCTACAATTGGTTGATCGGTTCCCGGACCTTTACGGATATTTAGATTACTGCTCTCTGTGATAACTTTTGCGTGCGTAACCGCTGCATCAATGGCCACGTTTACATTCAGAACCAGATCGCCTGAAGTAAAATTTGGATCAATCTGATTGTAGACTTCCCAAAGGCGGTCTTTAGTCGCGCCATCGGCAGCGGTTCCATCTATGTATAAAATCCCATCCTGCTCCCTTACTGCTAAATCTGCTATGCCTGCCGCAGATGCTGCGTCAGTTAGTGCTTTGTATTTATCTGCTAATGCCATGGTCGGGTTATTTAACGGTTAATTTATTGTCGATTTTTTTAGGTTTTAATGCACTCAAATGTTGCATTAAAGTTATTAGAGAAGCTTTTTTAATCTCCCCGGTTAAGAGAATTACACCGTCTTTAACTTCAGCTTTCACCGTTGGGAAATCTTTGGTTGCATCAGCAACGTTTTTAATTAAAGCAGAGTCTTCGGCAATTACCACTGGTACATCTGCTGGTTTCACTGTTAAATTGTTGATTACAGCTTTCACTCCTTTTTCCGCCTTTGCAATTTCTTCTGCTTTAGCCTTTGTGGCTTCATCATCAACTTCACCAGTTAAGGTTACTTCGCCTTTGGCAACGGCTACCGTAATGCCTGCTGCTTCTTTGGCTTGAATTGCAGCTTGGATGGCTGCATCGTTTGGTTTGCAGCCTACAAAAAATAGTGTAGTTGCAATAACCATGCTCATTAATAATTTAGTTGTTTTCATCCTTTTGGTTTTATATTGATATTATTTGACAATACAATGCTTAGAAATTAAAGTAATTTCCTTTTTTATCGGTGGGATGACTTCGATAAAGCTAATATATGAAATGCGTTTAACTAGAAAGTGAAATCTATTAATTATTTATAAAAAAAAACGCTGTATATGAAAAGACCTCACAAGTTTTCAAACTTGTAAGGTCTATAGGCTGTGCTAAATCCAGTCTTTAAATGGCTTTACAGTTAAATTGGAATTATAATATTTTTCTTCTTCGGTAACTTCTCTGCTTACCCAATCTGGCAAGGCAAATATTTCGTCTTCACTGTCAAGTTCAATTTCAGCCACAATCAGGCCTTTATTATCGCCTAAAAATACATCTACTTCCCAAATTTTGCCGGTAAACGGGATTTCGTAACGGATTTTCGAAAGCTCAGATAAAGAGAAATTATCCAATAATTCTGTGGCTTCCACAACAGGGATCTCATATTCATATTCCATCCGTGTGGCCCCTATTGTTTGACCTTTTATGGTTAAAAAACCTTTGGTCGCTGTGGCCCTTACGCGTATGGTTTTATCTTTATCCGTAAGCAGATAGCCTTGCCTAAAAAGCTTTCCCTCTGGTTTGCTCAGATTAGCCCACTTCTGCAGATCGATCAAAAATTTGCGCTCTATTTCTTTACCCATTATTTGGAGAGTTGTTCTAAAATATTCATCGCTGCCTCATTATCTTTCATATTCACAAATATATGGTCGTGATAATAGCCCGCGATTACGTTGCAGCTTATGCCTTTTTCGGCCAGTGCAGCTGAAAATGCTGCTGTTAAACCTACGGCTTCTAAAGAAGAGTGTACGGTTAATGTGATCCATGAAGCGATAAAAGAATACTCAAGGCCCAAATGATCTGCAATTTCTTTTTTTAAGACCACCGTGGTTGCCTCCTGCTCTTTGAATAAACAAATTGCCAGGTTGATATCTATCGTGCTTGGATGTTCAACCCTACAAAATACAAATTCGCCAGGGTTGTGCACTGGTTTCATTGTTTTTAGCAGTTTTGCCAAACTTTTCTCTCCCGTCATTTTATCTTGCTCTTTTCTGCAGGTCAGCAATAGGCATACTGATCAATCTTCCAATGGGTTGTTTACCACGATAGGTAATTACACGTAACATACTGGCATCTTTTGGCACCTGTAATGCGGCTGTGTATTTCGGATAAAAGCGATCGGGAGTAGAGTTGTCGAAGCTATAGTAGATATCCAGACCGTCTATTTCTGGCGTTAATTCGATCATTAATTGTTTATCTGCACTGCGTTTTACTGTAAAAATCGGATCGTAAATAGCAGGGGAGTATTTAATCTCTGCGAAATCTAATCGTTTGAAATGCTGTTGGGTACGATCAACGAAATTTGTCCAGTTTTTCTTTTCAATCGGACTCCAGATCGATTCTGAAATGGCAAATGCACGTGGCCAAACCATATATTCTACCTGGCGGAAAGTAAATACCTGTTCTGTCCAAAGGTTAGCCTGTGCACCAATCACATATTGTGCATTTACGCCCGTTGGAATAGGGTTAAACTGATAGGCTTTATTTAACCTTAACGAGGCATAAACTTTTGGTTCGGTAATCTGATCCGCCTGCATATAATCCAGATATGCAAAATCAGTCGGACTCATTACCACATTGTGTTTTTCGTTCGCTGCCTGGATACCATATTTCATTCCTCTCCAGCTCATTACGGCTGCTGTTGGCGATACACCACCCTCAAGGATTTCATCCCAGCCCATAAACTTTTTACCTTTTGAAATCACGATCTGTTCTACACGTTTTTCAAAATATGCCTGAACCTGAGGGATGGTTTTTAAACCTTCTCGTTGCATTAAGGCTTTAACCTGATCGTTCTTTTCCCAGAAATTATGAGGGGCTTCGTCTCCACCCATGTGGATGTACTCGAAAGGAAAAAGTTTAGCTACCTGGGTAAGTACCGAATCTAAGAACACATAAACTTTTTCGTTTGCCGGGCAAAGCGTATTATCAACCAAAGCTGTTGGCGGCGCACCACGGCTCCAATCCATTATTTTCTCGCCTGAGCGCACTTTATAATTAACGGCATCGGGTGTGCAGGATAATTCAGGGTAAGAAGCGATAATAGCTAGACTATGCCCTGGGACATCGATTTCTGGTAATATGTTTACAAAACGTTCTTGTGCATACTGAACAAGTTCCTTAATATCTTCTTGTGTGTAAAAACCACCGTAAGTACGGGGTTCATCCGCCGTTGGTGGCGTAAAATCGCCAAAAGTCCCGGTTTTTTTTACACTCCATGCACCTACTTCGGTTAATTTAGGCAAGCCTTTAATTTCGATTCTCCAGCCTTCATCATCTGCGAGGTGTAAATGCAACAGATTAAATTTATAACGGACCATATCGTCAATAAACTGCTTTACTTCTTGCTTAGTAAAAAAATGACGGGCTACATCGAACATTAAACCTCTCCAACCTAATTTCGGATAATCTACCACATCAACACAAGGCGCCTTCCATTTGATGTTGTTTACTAGTTCCTTGCTTTCTATTTCGACCGGGAAAAGTTGAAGCAATGACTGAACGCCATAAAAAATACCTGCAGGCTGGTTAGCTGTAATTACAACCTGAGTGGGATTAACATTTAGTTTGTAACCTTCTTTACCGAGTTGAGTATCTTCCTGGGTGTTTAAGATCAGTTTAATAGTTGGGTGACTTGAATTACTTACCGTGCTTACAAATTTGCCTGTAGCAGTAGTAATCCGGTCAGAAAGGTAAGCGATAGATTGTTTTAATTCTCCACTCTTAACAGTCTGGATGGTTACATTTTCGGGTAAAGTAAAAGTACCTGCCTTTTTCATTAAGGATACAGGTTCGGGAATGATAGCAATTGGTGTTTGCACAACAGCGCTTTCGGAATCGCCGATTTCAGTTTCTGTAACAATAGATTGAGCGAAGGTATTGGCTGCAAAAAAACAGCAGGAGATAATCAGGAATAATTTTTTCATTAAAATAATTAAAGCGGGTTAACCGAATAAGTATAATCCGCAATTTATTAAAAAAGATTTTAATAGGAGGTATTTGTGTGGAAGGAAATGTTCAAGAAGCAAAGCGCGGAGCGTATAACGCTTGGTTTGGCTCAAATTGTGATTGAATTTATGCCATAATTAGAGATTTGTCAGCCTGAGCGGAGTCGAAGACTTAATTACAAATGGGTTATATTGCTAGGCGATGAGCTAAGTTTACGATGGTTCGTGACGACACGTAAATGTTTTTGTCATTCTGAACGCAGTGAAGAATCTTTTAGAATAAATAGTGTTGTTTATTGGTTCCTTTTTGAGGCTATTTTGTCTCAAATCCTTTTAATATCGTTTCAATAACACTGTATAAAACTCCCGTATTCCAATCATCTAAATAACTATATCCTTTATTGATATTTGATGGGCTTTGTTTTGAAAAGATGGCAAAATAGGTGCGGTAATTTCTGGTGCCTACATCAGGCCAAAGCAACGATTTTTCTTCTTCCTTAATAAATTTTGCGGATTTAATTTTGATGCCAGATTCCTCGAAAGTCACATTTGCCAAAATGAATGGTGTTTTTTGACTAAACAATGCTAAATAATGGTCCACTAACCCATCGAAATAGCTTTCCCATAATTGGTTTAATATTTCGGCATATTGATTATACAAATGGATTTTATTGATGCCATAATAAGAACCAAAACTTATTTTGATCATTTCCCCATCGCCGTTCTTAATCAATAATTGATACTTTCTTCCTACAGTAAATTCAAATCCTCTAATCCATTTAATTCCAAAACGGTATTCTAATGGCTCTTTTTTAGTTAAATCAGTTATTGTAGGGACTGATAATTTTTGACTACCAAATCGTATTGATTGTGGCGTAAATGATAAAATTTTAGGCTTTCGATCAAAATAGCTCTGTTTAATTAACCAATTTTTCTGATTGCTATCTGGAGTGATCATGCGTTAAATTTATTGATAGTATAATAGCAAATTTTAGTCTTCTGATTCTGCCTTTTTTTGGTTAAATTTCTTAATAAGAGCTGTTAGCATACCTTTTCCTTTTTCCATACGTCTGATTTTTCCAGTATTTTCATCAATGAAATAGTCGATTACCCGCTGGCTGTACTTTTCCTTTCTGAAGATTTCTATGAGATCTGAAATAAGTGTGGCAGGCGTACCAAAAAGGCCTGGCCTCGACCACCAGCCTAATGCAAGTGTGGTGAGCATACTCTTTATACGGAAACTTTTTGCACATGTTGAACATATGATCTGAAGTTTCTGTTCATGATTATACCAAATCAGGTATGATATTATCGTATTAAAGGTATAGCCATATAATTCGTTTTCATTGTTACAATGGGTACAAACAGAATTCTTGATCTCGTTAATTAAGTTCGCCCTTTCGACTCCCTCGTAAAGGTTAGTTTCTTCTTCTACAAATTTGATCAGTTTAGTATCTAAATTCCTTTTTGTGATTTCATCGTTCAATAAGGCTACAACTTCTTTTCGTAACCCTTTAGCCCCTGAAATAATTTTTAGAATTGTAGTATCATCATACTTTTCATAGTTTTTGCGGATGTCTTCTAAGGGGATCATTGTGTCTTCTTCTTGTAAAGTGTATCGGCAAGTTTAATGGTTTGATCAATTTTGGATGATAAATTTAAAATAGATTTATTAGCTGGTAGATTTTCTTTCTGATATTTTTCTATTAATGGTAGTGTTCTAGAAATTTTTAAAGCTAGCGACAAGTCGTTAAGTGATGATGTTTTAGTATCAATCGAACGGGCTAATTTTTTGTATTGAAGAGTTCTTACCTTATATGCTTCCATGTTTTTAGCGATTAAAGCTGTTAAGGTTTTTCTTAAAACGGAGTCTTGAATTTGTTTTACATGGGCATTTGCTGAGACAAAATAATCTTGGTTTTTTTCGTCGTAGCTATTGAATTTTTTTAAGGAGTCGTTTTTGCCATCTTCAATTTCCCTAATGTTATCATCAACTTTTTTTAATGCTAAATCTTTAGCTATTATTTCAGCATAAAGGTTGTCGATCAGGTCTTCTCTGCCCCGCTTCGAAACGATATTATAAGATTCTTCATCTGCCAGTGCAGGAGGGGTGTCATCTTTACTTTTTGTAGGCCTTTCTGCATCTTGGCAGGAAAACGCGGTACAGATTAAAAGACAATATGCGATATTTTTTTTCATGAGCGTTAATTATCGGTGAATTTAATAAAATAGCATTAAACGCCTTGAAAATATTGTTTTTCGTTGTAGAAACCAAGGTAATTAACCAAAGCAAATTATATTATTAGAGTTTAAATTACAAAAACTTTTTCAACCATTCCATAGCTTTCCCATCATCCGTAAATGATTTAATTGGGATAGGAGGGGTTTGAAACTTAAAGAGGATCTTCATAATCAATTGGGCTAAACCGGGTTTCGAAACCATCGCCATCGCCGTATAAATTTGAGGCAATTGCTCCGTAGAAAACTTTCGTGTTTCTTTGTCTGGAACAGGAGAATTTTTTAAGTAAATTAACAGTGGAACTTTCTTATTCCCCGTAATTTTCTTCACCAGTTCAACATTGGCCGCAATATTTTCTACTGTACGTAAAATGCTTTTACTGTAAGAAATGAGTATTCCATCATCTGTTAACAAATAATCGGCAATTTCGCCTTCAATAAGTTGTTTGTCGCTATCGTTTTCCATTTATTATCCCCTTAAATGATAGCCTTTTGGTTTGGTAAAGGCCCTTAATCCCTGATGTGACAGGGTAGCGCCAATACCCGAATATTTTCTTCCGCTCCAGGGCAGTGCCGCACTCACCCGATCGCAGCAATTCCAATAACCCGAACCCGCGTCAAGCTGGGACAGTATTTTTTCAGCCCTTGCCTGATCGGCTGTATAAACCGATGCCGTTAAGCCATAATCTGTATCTTTCATCATATTTAAGGCCTCTGCATCGTCTTTCACCTTCATAATTCCGATAATCGGTCCGAAACTTTCTTCCTGCATCACCAGCATATCATTGGTAACATCTGTGAGCACCGTTGGTTCAAAATAATAGCCCTTTCCTGCAATGGCTTTTCCGCCGGTTAATAATGTTGCTCCTTTACTTAAGGCATCCTTAATTTGGTTTTCCAATACCAAAATCTGCTCTTTGCGTGTTAAGGCACCAATATATACACCATCGGTTGTTGGTTGGCCCATTTTCCAGCTCTTAACTTCGGTAACAAAGTTATTTAAGTAATTTTCGTAATTTTTCTCATGCACATAAATGCGCTCAACTGAACAACAACTTTGTCCATTATTATAAAAAGCACCATCAGCCGTACCAACTGCCGCAGAAGCAACATCGGTAACATCTTCGGCAATGTACAACGGATCTTTTCCGCCTAACTCCAATTGACAGGGAACCATTTTTGCCGCTACTTTTTCGTAGATGAATTTTCCCGTTTTATAGGAGCCGGTAAAGAAATAACCATCAAAACCCATCTCTAATAATGCCGCTCCTGTTTCTTTTGCGCCAATAGCGATATGGAAAACATCATCGGGTACCCCTGCTTTTTTTAACATTTTTTCAATCTCGATTCCGGTTAAAGTGGCATATTCTGAGGGTTTGTACATTACAGCATTGCCACTCAGTAAAGCTGGGATAAATACATTTACACCAACCAGATACGGGTAATTCCAGGCTGAGATATTACAAACTACACCCAGCGGTTCGTATTTAATGATTTCTTTGAGTCCTGGTTCATCGGTCATTATTTCTTCGGCCAGGTATTTTTCGGCATTGGTCAACATCCATTTGATGCGGGCTCTTGCGCCATTAATTTCGTTGCGCGATTGTTGGAGTGGCTTGCCTACTTCGCTGGTTAATACCGATGACAATTCTTCTACACCAGTCTCCAGTAAATCACTAAACCGAGCAATAACCGAAACCCTTTCGCTAAGGGTTTTGTTGGCCCACTGTGGTTGAGCTTTTTTTAAAGTATCTAATTTAGTTTGAAGCGTAGAGAAGTTATCTTCCGCTAAACTGGTAATAATTTCTTCTGTTGCCGGGTTGATGATCTGCATGTTATTCATTTTCTTACCACAGATTTCACAGATTTTTAAAAAGGGTTTAGGATTAACATCCTAAATTAGCTTAATGATTACAATCTGTGTTTATCCTTTTTATCTGTGGTTGATATTTAATTTTATCGCATTAATAAAAGCCTCATGTATGTTTTTGCTAAAGGGTCCTTGCTGGTCTTTTAACCGTTCAGGGTGCCATTGTACAAATAATAGAAAGGATTTTCCTTCAGGTTCTGTCCGCTCCATGGCTTCTGTAACACCATCTGGTGATATTGCGCTCACCACCAAACCTTTCCCTGTTTTATCGGTGCTTTGGTGATGGTTACTGTTTACTAAGCCTTTATCGGTATTCACAATCTGGTTCAGCCACGAGGAAGGATTGATGATGATTTCGTGATATCGGTCTGATTTATCGTGCATTTTTGAATGATCGAATTTTCCCCAGGTCGGGATATCAGGGATTAAAGTTCCGCCAAAAAATACGTTACCCACTTGCATGCCCCTACAAATGCCCAAAACAGGGACAGAATTGGCTTCGGTATAGGTTAAAACCTTAAATTCAAACTCGTCACGTTTTTCATCAATATCATCATCATAACAGTAAGGATAATATTCAGGCTGATTGTAAAAACGGGGATGAACGTCTTCTCCTCCCGTTAAAACGATCCCATTGCATTTTCTGACCTCATCGAAGTTGTTGAGCTTGTGCCCGAGTTGGATTACCTCCACATTTTTGTTATAGGATAAAACCCAATCCCGATAGATGTCGAATTTACTACAGTCGGTAACACCAATTATTATTTTATCAGACATATTAATTAATTCCACTGATTTATTTTTTCCCTTCGGGGTGATTACACCTATTTTTCCTTCGGGGATGATTACACCGATTTTTAGATTACACTGATTTTAATGGTTTAGTAATCCTAAAATCACGTAATCTTTTAATCCTAATCTATAGTGCGGTTAAATACAATTGTTTAAAATCTGCTCTGCTTACCGGTTTAGGATTGTTTGGATGTGCAAAATCCGCAAAGGCTAAATCGGCAAGTGTTTCTATATGTTCATTTTTAACGCCAATATCACTCAATTTATGCGGAATATTCACTTTTGTATTTAAATCGAACAGATATTTTACAACAGCTTCACCATTTTCATCTTTAAGGTCTAACGTACGGGCAATTTTTTTAAAACGGTCTTCAAAACCTGCAATATTAAACTGCATGCCGTAAGGAATATTTACGGCGTTGGCTAAACCGTGGTGGGTATCTAAAAGCGACGAAAGCGGATGCGCCAGCGAATGCACCACACCCAAACCTTTTTGAAAGGCAATTGCACCCATCATCGAAGCCATTAACATTTTACTACGGCTTTCTAAATCGGGATTGTTGGTTGCCCGTTCCAAAGAATCTTTGATCAATGAAATTCCTTCTAATGCAATTCCATCACACATGGGGTGGAAGTTCTTGGCCAGATAAGCTTCCATATTATGCGTCAATGCATCCATACCTGTCGCAGCGGTGATAAATGGCGGTAAATCCATGGTGAGTTCTGGATCTGCAAATACGATCTGCGCCATTAATTTTGGCGAGAATAGGATTTTTTTCTGGTGGGTTTCATCGTCGGCAATAATTGCGCTGCGACCAACCTCACTTCCTGTACCTGATGTAGTTGGAATGGTGATAAAATGCGGAACATCGTTCGTTACGTAAATATCGCCGCCGATTAAATCATCATACTTGAATAAATCCTCGCGGTGATTAACGCGGAGCACAATTGCACGGGCAACATCTAAAGCTGCACCACCACCAATACCAACTATACTGTCGCGATTGGTCGCATCCCAAACATCAGTGCCTTTGTAAACATCACTTTTTACCGGGTTTTTGTGGATGTCGCTAAAAACCTCGACAGCAATACCCTTTGCCTTTAAATCTTCAACAATGGTTTTAAAAAAGGGAAGTTGCGCAATGGTGGGATCTGTTACAATTAATGGGGCCCTTAAATTGTTTTTGCTTAAGTAGGCCGGCAACTCTTTTACCGCGCCAGCGCCAAAACGGATGGTTGTAGGGAAATTAAACTGATGGATTTTATCAAATATCATGATATTCTTGTTTTACTTTTTTAGGCCTTTAAGGTCTATTCTTCATAATTTATTTTCAACACATTAGGCAAAAGCCGTGGTGTTATTTCATCCTGTTTAAACTTAACAGTCTTAATAGTTGCTAAGATGCTCTAAGGTGGCTTAGGTGGTCAACATTTTAGCGTGTTTTTATTTTTTACCACCTTAGGCACCTGACGTCACCTAAGGTTGGGTGTTAATATCAAGATTCTGAACTATTAACGTTAAATAATTTCTAAATATCTTTTTAGTTCCCAATCGGTTACTACTTTAGCATATTGCTTGCATTCCCATTCGCGGGTCATCGTAAAATGATCAACGAAATCTCCGCCCAATAATGTTTTGGCCAGATCAGAATTTTTCATCTTTTGTGTTGCTTCAAATAAATTACGCGATAGTATGCCGTTCGATAAATCGGTATATCCGTTTCCTTTGGTGGCCGGTTGTTCGAGTTTTAATTTATTTTTAACACCGTACATTCCTGCAGCCAAACAGGCCGAAAGTGCTAAATAAGGGTTGGTATCCGAACCCACTATGCGGGTTTCTAAACGCGAAGCCTTTTTGCTTCCTGGTAGCGCACGTAATGCCGTTGTACGGTTATCGATTCCCCATGTTACCGTAGTTGGTGCCCATGCGCCTTCAACTAAACGTTTGTAACTGTTTATGGTAGGTGCAATCATTGGTAAAAGGTATGGAAGGCAATACAACTGACCAGCGATATAACTTTTCATTATTTCGCTCATTTTAGCTGCATCTTTTTCATCGTAGAACAAATTGATCTTCTTGTCCGCATCGCAGAGGCTTTGGTGGACATGACCACTGCATCCCGGTAAATTTTCGCTTATTTTGGCCATAAATGTGGCGAGGATACCATGTTTATAGGCGATTTCCTTTACGGCTGTTTTAAATAATATGGCCTGGTCGGCAGCTTGCAAAGCAGGAGCATATTTGATGGCTGCTTCGTAAACCCCGGGTCCGGTTTCGGTATGCAAACCTTCAATCGGGATATCGAATTTATTTAGCAGTTCGAACAGATCGCTCATAAACTCACTTCGGTAGGTACTCCTCAAAATGGAATAACCAAACATGCCCGGACTTAAAGGTTTTAAATTAACGAAACCTTTCTCCTGGATGCTCTCTGGCGTTTCCGAAAAATTGAACCATTCAAATTCCTGTGCAAAGAGCGGCGAAAATCCTTCACTTTCACATTCTGCAATCACTTTCTTTAGCAACTGCCTCGGACAGACAAAATTTGCCTGATCCTGATCGTCAATAAAATCACCCAAAAAAAACGGCACGTCATTTTCCCAGGGAATTTTCCGAAAGGTACTCAAGTCGATTTTAACCTGTGCATCGGGATAGCCGGTATGCCAACCTGTATATTTTCCATTTTCATAAGCCACATCACCTGCATCCCAACCAAAGGTAACATCACAGAAACCCAATCGGCCTTCAACCAGGGATGCGAATTTTTCGGCAGCTACATATTTCCCCCTTAAAATACCGTCGATATCGGCAACGGCTAATTTTACTTTTCCAGAGGGATGATTTTTAACATAATCCAGAATTTCTTTGCTCGTATTCATTAATCTGCCTTTTTAAATATTTTATATAGAAGAAATATGCCCAAAACAATACCCGAATATATTAAGCCCAATTTAAGATTATAAATCAGCATCGCGATGAAAGAAACGCAGGAAATAATTAATGCAATAATGGGAAATAACGGATAAATTGGCGTTTTGAAAGGCCGTGCCATTTCTGGTTTGTTTTTCCTAAGTACTATTACCGAAATCATCGAGATGATGTATAAAGTTAATGCGCCAAATACAGAAATGATAATAATTTCGGCAGTTTTACCTGATAAAAGTGCGATGATGCCAATCACCATATTGCCAATTAATGCATTTGCGGGTGTTTGAAATTTAGGAGAAATTTTTCCGAGGATAGCCGGGATACTTTTTACACGGCCCATCTCGTAAGTAGAACGACCAGCTGCTAAAACCAATCCATGAAAGGAGGCTACCAGGCCAAATAACCCAACCGTGATGAGTAAATGATACATCAGGTGGTTATCGCCTGTGATCATCGAAAGGGCCAGTGGTAAAGGCGAATCGGAGGTTTCGCCCGATTTTCCGTTTTTATACACAATGGCTTCCCAACCGCCAATGCCAATGGTGGAGATAAAAACAAGCACACATAAAACAACCAATGTAAATATGCCCCAGCCAAAGCCCTTGCCGATATCTCGCTGTGGGTTCTTGGTTTCTTCGGCTACATTTGCAACGCCTTCAATACCCAGGAAAAACCAGATGGCAAAGGGGATGGCAGCAAAAACACCGCTCCAGCCATTCGGGAAATTGTTGTGGACCAGGTTTTCTGCATGAAATTTAGGCAATGTAATGCCTGAGAACAATAACAGCTCGCCAACGGCCAAAATGGTAATAATTACCTCGAACGAAGCTGCAGCTTTTACACCGTATATATTTAGGGCAGTAAAGATAAAGTACACCGCAATTGCACTGGTGAGAATGGGTACCTGTGGAAAGAAGGCATTAAAATAAGCGCCAATGGCAAATGCAATGGCGGGTGGTGCAAATATAAATTCGACCATTTGGGCAATACCTGCAATAAAACCGATGTTTTTGCCCAGTGCTGTATTGGCATAATCGAAAACACCACCAGCTTTTGGTATAGCACAGGCCAGTTCGGCATAGCTAAAGCTAAAGGTAACATACATTACCATAATGGCAACTGTAGCAATGGCCATACCCAGTGTGCCACCTTTTTCGAGGCCTAAGTTCCAGCCGAAATACATTCCCGAAATCACATATCCAACGCCAAGTCCCCACAACATAAAAGGGGTAAGTGTTTTTTTTAAGCTATCTTTTTGTTCCATTGGCAGGATTTACAAGATTGAAATAGGTTTATATTATTTGCTCGAAAATGATAAACTATTAGCTTCGGTATCTGATGTTTAAAGTAGTAATTATTTTTTAGTTAAGGAGATAATATATTTGTTTTTGGTTAAAAATAAAAAACCAATGCCTAAGCATTGGTTTCAATAAAATTCGTTAAGATAAGCTGTTTTGGCTATTCCGAATCGCGGTTTTTATTCACGATCTGGCTGTCTCTCGTATTTTTCTGCACTGTAATGGCACCAAATAACGAGAGTAAAAAGGCAAAGGCATAAAATCCTTTTTCGCTGGGCAGCAAAGTAGCATTCCATAAACCGATTACCAATAAAGTAATGGTTAAAAGTGTAGAAAACCAACTGATGCCGTAATAAATTTCAGTAACTGGAATTCCTTCCAATTTATCGCGAACAGCTTTTTGTAAAGAGATTACGGCGAAAAGACCAAACATCAATACGGTAAAATAATATCCTTTTTCATTAAGAAGCATATCAGAACGCCACAGGCCTACAATAAAGCCGATCATTCCGATACCTAATGCAATCCAGGCGGCTGCCACGAACGCATTCGATGGTTTTTGATTCATTGTTTTGAGATTTAATTTAATTCAATAGACAACGCTAAAGATTGGCAAAAGGTATAAAAATTAAAAGACAGTACCTTGAATTATTTTGGAATACCAGCACCTTGGGGATAAAAAATCAAACAAAATCCCATCTTTTGCATTATAGCTGTATAACCTTATCTTAGTTATATGCGAACATTGCTTACTTCTGCCCAAATGCGTAATGCCGATCAGTTTACGATTGCGAATAAACCAATAGCATCAATCGATCTGATGGAAAAAGCTGCGAGGGCTTTTGTTCAAACTTTTTTAAGAGATGAGTTCGATACGAATAAAAGCGTTGCCATATGCTGTGGTAAGGGAAATAACGGGGGAGATGGATTAGCCATTGCCCATTTGCTTATCGCTAACGGATACGAGAATATAAAAGTTTACATCATCAACTTCAGTAAAAAACAAAGCGACGATTTTGCCATCAACCTACAGCGGATTGAAGAAACGAGATGCAAAAAAACGATTATCAACCAGGTTTCTGACTTAAAGAATCTGAAAGCCGATTTAATTATCGACGCCATTTTGGGTTCTGGCTTAAATAAACCTTTAAGCGGAGAATATGAACAACTGGTTCAGGTCATTAACAAGCTGAATAAAAAAGTGTATGCAGTTGATGTACCCACTGGTTTTTTTGCGGAAGGCAAGTTGCCTAAAGATTACAACGGTATAAAAGCCTATAAAACAATTTGTTTTCAACGGCCGAAGATTAACTTTTTCTTCCCCGAGTCGGCCGTGGCAACTGAAAAATATGAGGTGGTTGATATTGATTTGGATGAGGCTTTTATCCAAAAACAAGAGGCAGATTTTTATTTGGTGGAAGAAAGTGATATGGAGAAGATCCTGAAGCCCCGAAAATTGTTCAGCCATAAAGGTACTTACGGCCACGCACTGATTATCGCGGGAAATACCAATACCATGGGTGCGGCTTTATTGTCTTCGATGGCCTGTTTACACGCAGGGGCGGGATTAACCACAGCCTGTATCCCGCAAAGTGGATTAATCTCCTTAAATACAACCTTACCAGAAGTAATGGCGCTACCAAGAGACGAATACACGAGGATAGAGAACCCCAAGAAATATCAGGCAATTGCTATTGGCCCAGGTTTAGGTAAAGAGGCTGAGAATGAAAAGCTGCTCGAAAGCTTGATTATGGCCAACCAAGCAATGATTATTGATGCCGATGCTTTAAATATTCTGGGCGAAAGACCCGATCTAATCGATAAACTTGCCGCAAATACCATTCTTACCCCACACATGAAAGAGTTCGATCGGTTATTCGGCGAACATGATAATTGGTGGGACAGGGTGCAAAGGGCTATGGAACAGGCCAGGCAAAAGAAGATTGTTATCGTGCTTAAAAACCAGTATACTTTTATCTGCCTGCCTACAGGTAAGGTACTCATCAATCCTACGGGCAATGCGGCAATGGCGCAAGGGGGAATGGGTGATATTCTTACGGGCATTATTGCAGGCTTTGTAGCACAGCAATATACCGCAGCAGATGCCGCTATTTTAGCTTGTTACATTCATGGAAAAGCAGGCGATGCTTTAGCGCACGAACACTTCGTGGTTACCGCCTCCCAGGTTGCAGTCAGGGTGTCTAAAGACATTAAAGTGCTCATATCCAATTAGTTTGTTCGTCGTGTGTAGTTGGCCACATTTGTGGAGAAAAAATCGGCATTAATCTACTATACTTCTAGTTTATAATTTATAGTTTAAGGGAATATTTAAAATAACAGATAGCTTAAAAACGGAAAACAAATTATTATGGCACAAAAAGAGTACACGCTGAATGAATTAATTCAGGAATCGGCAGAGAATCCAAATGAAAACGATTTTTTCGAATTAGAGAAACCTGCCATGCTGGAGGTAAATCTAAAAAATCAAAAAATATTGGCAAAAGCAGGTTCGATGGTTGCTTACATTGGAAATATCGATTTTAAAAGAGAAGGACTATTGAGCAAAGGTTTGGGCGGTTTGTTAAAGAAAGCCATATCTGGCGAAGGTACTTCGCTGATGCACGCCACTGGAACGGGCAAACTATATTTGGCCGATGAGGGCAAGAAAGTAAAGATCATCAAACTCCAAAACGAAGCAGTTTTTGTAAACGGTAATGATGTATTGGCTTTAGAAGACAATATTAAAAACGAAATAAAAATGCTAAAAAGCATTGCAGGGATGATGAGCGGTGGTTTATTTCAGGTTAAATTATCGGGCAGTGGCTATATTGCCATTACCACACATGGCGAACCGATTTTATTAAGGGTTACCGGCAATCAGCCTGTGTACACTGATCCTAATGCTACAGTAGCCTGGTCTGAAAACTTAACACCAAACATTAAAACCAATTTAACTTTCGGGTCTTTTATCGGAAGAGGAAGTGGCGAATCTTTCCAATTAGAATTTTTTGGCGAGGGATGGGTTTTGGTACAGCCTTACGAAGAGGTGAAGTACGCAGCGAAATCTTAATCGTCGAATCGTCATCTCGACTGCAGCGTTCCAAAGGAACTCCTTTAGAGGAGAGATCTTTATGACAAGGTCTCTCTGCATGCGTTAATCAGGTATTGCGCTTCTTTCAGCAAAAATATTTATCCACTTTTTTGGAAAGCGCGTGCAGAAGCATTTAGGCAACGATAGTCCTGCCATTCGCTTTATCCCGACTTTACGTCGGGATGTTGGCTGCTGTCAGGTTTAGGCGGCGCGGCCATTCATCCTATTTAGGGCTGCAGGGCGCAAAACCATTGCCTACAAAGGGCAGTCGAAAGATCAAAACCCACAGCCCCATTATTCCTAAACCCGGTAGTAACGGAAATCCTTTTTATCGCTTAAAATGGATTAGACTAAACGTATTGCCTGATGTATTGAATTTGCAATCAAAAGATTGCAGTGTATAACGGGATTGCAGCACCTACGGAGTTGGAACTGTTCGTTTTCTAATATAAACATCAACGAGAAATTAATGTTATAAAAACAAAGAATCCCGACATTTAATCAATGCCGGGATTTTAATATAATTAATTAAATAATCTCTATTTAAACACCGCCCATTACGGTTAATTTATCCATTGTTGGATTAACACTTCCGCCCATAGGCTCTATAGTTACCGCAAAAGCCTGTGCTTCCTGAATGGTCTGCATTTTTACCAATGCTTCGTTATTAGTTGAATCCGTTTTGCCGAATACGCCTAAACTTACCGGTTTGCCGTTTACCAAAGCCCATAACTGATATTGATGTGCTGCATCGGTTTTTGGTAAATCCATAGCAACATAATTAATCAACACACTTTTATCTTTTTTATTCCAGTACACTTTCATTTTCGAGCTCGGGCTAAAAGCCTGGCCAGCCATTCTGATGGTTGCCCATTCTTTGCTGTCGGCCATTGCAGCCATATTATCTAAACCCTGGTTTTCGAACGCTAACTTGCTTACTACGCCAGCAAATTTTTGTTTATCCAGGTTCAAACTCGCAATTTGGTCGTGTGCAGCATTTAGCTTGTTATAGGTAATAAACAATGCCGCTGTACTTACTACCAATAAAGCTATACAAGCAACTAAGGCATAACGCAAAGTTCTTACTTTGGCATCGCTTCCATCTAAACGTATAATTCTTGGTTCTTCTGTATAAATTGGTTCGGGTTGAACATTCACATGCTCTTCAACTTCACTTAACCCCAACTTTTCGAATAATCTTGTTTCTACATCTGCAGATGGTTCTACAGCATTTTGCATAGCATATTGCTCCATAGCTTGCTCAATGGCAGCTATTTCATCTCTTATCTCAGGGTGTTGAGATGCCATTTCCTCAACCTGCAACGCTTCTTCAGGTGATAAATCACCTAAAACGTACAGCTCAAGTACTCCAGATTCGATATATGCTTTTAAATTTTCCACGCTCAATTAAAATTCCTTCTCAATTCAATAATAGCCAACCGGATCCGGGTTTTCACCGTACCTAATGGCAGATCTAACTTTTCTGCGGCTTCCACATGGGTGAAACCCTTGTAATAAACTAAATCAAGAACTGCTTGTAGATCCGGTTTAAGGTTCTCCACAAGTTGCTTAACTCCAAGAATATCAGGATTAAACGTTACCTTGTTTTGTTCATCAACGAAACTTACGTTATTTTCTATATCTTGGTTTTTGAGTGAATTCTTAAAGTCTTTAGAACGTAGTTTGTCGATTGATAAATTGCGGGCAATGTTCATCATCCACGTAAACAAACGTCCTTTGGTATTGTCATAGTGTGCAGCAGACTGCCAGATTTTTACAAAAGTTTCTTGTAGTACATCTTCAGCAAGCTCTGTGTGGGTGATAATGCGCGAAATAACGCCATAAAGCGCTGACGAATACATGCTGTACAGTGTTTTTAGAACCGCGGGATCTTTCGATTGCAGTGCTTGAACAAGTTCAGGCTCGGTTAGGGTTAATTTTTTTAATGCAGTCACTATTGGTTACTAAGATACAATACAGAACAGTAAAAGCAAAAAAATGTTTTTTTAATGCATTCCGCCAAGGAGTACGATTATAAAATATTTTAAAATCCCTACTTATATAAGTGATTATGCAATCCCCTCAATTGGAAAAAGGTGTTTTTCTGCATGATAAGATGAGCGTACCAGCGGACCGCTTTCTACATACTTTAAACCTTTTGCTAAACCAGCCTCTTTATACATCGCAAAAGTATCCGGATGGATCCAGTCTACAACAGGATGGTGATTGCGTGTAGGTTGTAAGTATTGCCCTAAGGTTAAGATATGTACACCATTTGCAACTAAATCGTCCATGGCTTCGAAAATATCTTCTTCGGTTTCGCCTAAGCCGAGCATAATACCTGTTTTTGTTCTTAAACCAAATTCAGAAATTCTTTTTAAAGCTTCTAAACTTCTGTCGTATTTAGCCTGAATGCGCACTTGTTTGGTTAAACGCTTAACCGTTTCCATATTGTGCGAAACCACTTCTGGCCTTTCTTCCAATACGCGGTATAAATTATCCCACTGGCCTTTAAAATCGGGGATTAAGGTTTCTAAAGTAGTAATTGGACTTTCTCTACGGATAGCCTGTAAGGTTTCTGCCCAGATGATTGAGCCGCCATCTTTTAAATCATCGCGATCTACTGAAGTAATTACACAATGTTTAACACCCATTAATCTTACCGAATCAGCAATGCGGTTAGGCTCATCAACATCAACAGCCAAAGGACGTCCGGTTGCAACTGCACAGAAAGAACAACTACGGGTACAGATGTTACCCAAAATCATGAATGTTGCCGTGCCTGCACCCCAACATTCGCCCATATTAGGACAATTTCCGCTTTCGCAGATGGTGTGGAGCTTGTGCGTGTCTACTAAACTGCGAACTTGTGCATATTCTTTACCAACGGGTAATTTTACACGTAACCAATCTGGTTTACGTTTTACTTCAGTCACAGCAGGTACTACTGGTAAATCAATCATGGTGCAAAGTTAATGAATAGGATTGAAATGTTACAATGCAGAAATGTTTGAAGGTTGTAATAATTGGGGCTATTGCTTAATTGTTCGAACTGGTTAATCGGTTAATTGTGGGTTGGCTAACATGCGAAGTCTGGCCGGGCAGGGGCGGAGCTCGACTTCGCAAGTTTAGCAAGGACCTGCCTGTGGTGTCAGATATTTCTATCTGACGCTATTGAAATAATTAAACCACATTCATTTCGAACGCGATCTGTCGTTTATTTTCCTTAAAGCCAAGCCGCTCGTAAAATTTGTGGCTTTCAGTGCGTTTAGTATTACACCTTACTTTTAGTTTTTTTATCTGATGCGCTTTCGCCCAAATGTTTACATTTTCGATCAACTGCTTCCCGATTCTTAGGTTTCGGTAATTTTCATCCACAATTAAGCCTCCAATTTCGATAAATGGATCAGATTCTATCCGAAGGGTATAAAAACCGTGAATCCAGCCTACTACTTTGCCATCAACTAAAGCAACAAATGCGCAGTTTTCATTACTGTTATTAATGCGTTTAATTCTGGCTGATGTTTGCTTGATGTCACTTTCGTAACCCAGTTGTATAGAAAGTGTGGCTACGCTTTCGGCATCTTTTTCCGAAATTTCTCTGATCTGAACCATTTTTTTACAGATGTTTTATAGATGGAACTAAAATTAAAGATTAAATTTTGTTTTTACCATCAGATGGTAACAGCTGACAGCGCACCGCGTGCCAGGCCAACTTGCGAAGTCTCACAAGGTCAGAGGCTGGGCGGAATCGCAAGTTTAGCGCAGGGTTTACATGCCAAGAGCACAAGAATAACCAAACTAAACCCTATTGAAGCGGCAGCCTGAGCCCCTTCGGCGAAGCTACAGCGGAAAAAGGGACTGCTATACCCGATGAGCAGTAATGCACCTTTTCTAGTGTTTGAGAAAAATCAACACTATAAATATTTTTTGCTTTACTGTTAGATGGTAACATCTGACAGCACAGATACTGCACGGAACCTGTTTATAAATGTTAGTTAAAAATCATAAGCGAAACATTGCAACTTTTAACGTTTTAACTTTCTAACTTAATATTACATTTGCAATATGAATACTGGCTTACAGCTTTATAATACGCTTTCGCGCAAAAAAGAACTTTTCCTACCCTTAAATGCACCCAATGTTGGGATGTATGTTTGCGGTCCTACTGTTTATAGTGATGTGCACTTGGGCAATTGCCGCACGTTTATATCTTTCGATTTAATTTTCAGGTACCTTAAATATGCTGGTTATAAGGTGCGTTATGTACGTAATATAACAGATGCAGGCCACTTAGAGGGCGATAGGGACGAGGGCGACGATAAGTTTGCAAAACGTGCAAAATTAGAGCAGCTTGAGCCGATGGAAATTGTACAGAAGTACACTTTAGGTTTCCATGATGTAATGCGCATGTTCAACACGTTGCCGCCAAGTATCGAACCCACCGCTACAGGGCACATTATTGAGCAGATCGAAATGATTAAAGTAATTATAGCTAACGGTTACGGTTATGAAATTGATGGCAATGTGTACTTTGATGTAGAAAAATATAGCAAGGAATATAATTATACCATTTTAACCAACCGCAATCTGGAAGATATGCTGAACAATACCCGTGAACTGGGTGGACAGGATGAGAAACGTGGAAGGTTAGATTTTGCCCTTTGGATAAAAGCGAAACCAGAAACCCTGATGCAATGGCAATCGCCATGGGGCATGGGTTTTCCGGGCTGGCATATCGAATGTTCGGCCATGAGTGCTAAATATTTGGGCGCCGAATTTGATATTCATGGTGGTGGAATGGATTTGGCAGCAACACACCATACCAACGAAATTGCACAGTCTGAAGCCTGCAGCCATAAACAGCCTGCCCGTTATTGGATGCATACCAATATGCTTACCGTAAACGGTACGCGGATGTCTAAATCGGCCGGCAATGGTTTTCTTCCTTTAGAGTTATTTACAGGTGATCACGCTTTATTGAAAAAAGGCTTTAGCCCGATGACGGTTAAGTTTTTTATGTTGCAGGCACACTACCGCAGTACCTTGGATTTCTCGAATGAAGCTTTGGATGCTTCTGAAAAAGGATTCCGCCGCTTAATGGCTGCTATTGGTTTGTTAGATAAGTTAACAGTTTCTGAACAGAACGATTTCGATATAGATGCATTGAAAGAGAAATGCATCCATGCGATGAATGACGATTTTAACAGTCCGATTTTGATTGCCGAACTGTTTGAAGCGGTAAGGATTATCAATACCGTTTACGATGGTAAAGGGAAAATCTCTGCAGAAGCATTAGAAAAGTTAAAGCAATTGGTTAACGATTTCGTATTCGATATATTAGGACTGAAAGATGAAGATGCCGGAGGTAACGACTTAAATGGCGTTCTGGATATGGTGATTAACTTAAGGACAGAAGCGAAAGCGAATAAAGATTACGCCACTTCCGATCGTATCCGTATTGGCTTACAAGAGCTGGGCATCCAGCTTAAAGATGGCAAAGAGGGAACGACATGGAGTAAAGCGTAGTTAGTCCTGAGTCTACAGTCCAAAGTCACAAGTCGATTTTAACAATGAGAAAAATTGGTTTAGTAGGCGGCATTAGCTGGGTATCTACTATAGATTACTACCGTTTTATAAATGAAGGTGTAAATGAGCGTTTGGGTGGGTTAAATTTCGCTGAATGTTTAATTTACTCCCTTAATTTTGGCGATGTTCAGGATAAAACCTGGGAAGGATCGTTTGATCTTTTGCTCGATGCTTGCGAAAGCTTAAAACGAAGTGGGGCAGAAGCAATTGTACTCTGCGCCAATACGGCACATCTTTTTGCCGATCAGCTACAAGAAAAAATAGCTTTGCCTGTTATCCATATCGGTACCGAAACCGCTAAAGCCATAAATGCTACTGGAATTAAAAATATAGGGCTCCTGGGGACCGTATTTACCATGGAAAAGGACTTTTATATAAAAAAGCTCGAAGACCATGGATTAAACGTACTGGTGCCAACAAAGAAAGAAACCCGCGATTATATACAGTTTACCCTTAAAGAAGAATTAGGTAGAGGTGTGATATTGGAAGAAACCAGGATACAATATATCCATATAATTAATGATCTGATCAAAGAAGGAGCTGAGGGTATCATTCTGGGATGTACCGAAATTCCCATGATGATTAATCAGGATGACTTTGAAATTCCGGTATTTGATACTACCAAAATTCATTGCCAGGCGATTGTAGACTATATGCTTTCGTAATTATTGGGTTTTTATATTCTGAGGTTTAGCGATAATGAGGTAATGAATGATATCGAGAATGTAGATAGGACAATTCAGCAATATATTGTAGAATGGGAGAAAGATCATCCCCGGATTTTTGAAATGAAAGATTTTTTGCAGGGTCATCCCCCTGCCCCCTTCAAAGGGGGAGGAATTAATCGTGAAAAAATAAACCCTTTGCATTTTGAGTTCATCAAGGAATCAGTCGTCTTTGAAAGGGAAAGAGTTAAGTGTAGGAAAATAAGTCTCATAGATTTTTAGGCTCATCAAGAAATCCGTCCCCCTTTGAAGGGGGCAGGGGGATGAAGAAGATCATATTTATTTTAAGATGAATAAAAGCAGCAAATTGTTTGCTATATTCATTTTTCTACTTTTTACTGCTAAGAAAAGGTTTAAGATATCATGGATAACAACCACTATAATTCTAAATTAAAAACTTTTGCTAGAGGCCATCGAAATGATAGTACCAAAGCAGAGATAAGAATGTGGTGTGAATTGTTGAGGAATAAAAAAATGCTGGGATATTCTTTCTTAAGGCAGCGACCGATTGCGAATTATATTGCGGATTTTTTCTCAAAGGATTTAAAGTTGGTTGTCGAGGTTGATGGCCTTAGTCATGAGTGGGAGGGACAATTTGAAAAAGACAAAGCACGCGAAGATATTTTAAAAGCATTGGGTTTTCATATTCTGAGATTTAGCGATGATGAGGTAATGAACGATATCGGGAATGTAGATAGGACAATTCAGCATTATATTGTAGAATGGGAGCTAGATCATCCCCGGATCCTTTGAAATGAAAGATTTTTCGCAGGGTCATCCCCCTGCCCCCTTCAAAGGGGGAGGAATTAATCGTGAAAAATAAACCCTTTGCATTTTGAGTTTATCAAGGAGTCTGTCCCCCTTTGAAGGGGGCAGGGGGATGAAGAAGATTATATTTAATTTTAAAGATGAATAAAATTTTGAGGTTTAGCGATAATGATGTAATGAATGATATCGAAAATGTAGATAGGACAATTCAGCAATATATTGTAGAATGGGAGCAAGATCATCCCCGGATCCTTTGAAATGAAAGATTTTTCGCAGGGTCATCCCCCTGCCCCTTCAAAGGGGGAGGAATTAATCGTGAAAAAATAAACCCTTTGCATTTTAAGTTTATCAACGAATCCGTCCCCCTTGTTAAGGGGGCAGGGGGATGAAGATGAACGACTAAACCCAACCCATTACACTACTTCAAACAATTTTTCGTTACATTAAAAACAATGAATAAAAAACTTTTAATACTGCCTTTATTCGCGTTAATCGGATTTCAGGCTTGTAGGAATAAAACAAACCAAAGTACTGATGAAAATGGAGACAAAACTGTAGCTACTTTATCTTCTCCTGATTTTAATGCCGATAGTGCCTATGCTTATACCAAGGCTCAGGTAGATTTTGGACCACGGATTCCTGGAACAGCAGCGCACCAAAAATGTGTCGATTATTTGGTGACTAAACTCAAATCGTTCGGTGCCGATGTTGCTGTTCAGGGAGAGAAAACACAAACTTATGATGGCAAAAGCTTTCAGCTGAAAAATATTGTTGCCGCTTTTAACCCAGGTCAAAAAAAGCGGGTTTTAATTACGGCACACTGGGATGCCCGGCCGTTTTCTGATCAGGATACCGATCCCGCCAATCATGCGAAACCTTTCGATGCGGCAAATGATGGTGCGAGCGGGGTGGCAGTGATTTTGGAAATGGCGCGTCAGATTCAGCAGAAACAGCCAGATGTTGGTGTCGATTTTGTATTGTGGGATTTAGAAGATTATGGCAAGGCCAATGATGAAACACCCGATGAAACTACATGGTGTTTAGGCTCTCAATACTGGGCTAAAAAAGCAATCGCGACAGGATATAAAGCTTTGTACGGCATTAATCTTGATATGGTTGGTGGCGGTAGCGCACAGTTTACGCAGGATGAAATTTCCCGTCAAGCTGCTCCAAACGTAGTAAACAAGGTTTGGGAAATTGGCAATGAAATTGGTTATGCTTCTTACTTTACGAAAATTCCGAGTGGAAAATTGGTTGATGATCATTTTTGGATGAACAAAGCAGGCATTCCTTCTATCGATATTATCCATTATAATGATAACAGTGGTTTTTATATCAATTGGCACACGCAATTGGATAACTTGGCCAATATTGATAAAAATACGTTGAAGGCCACCGGGCAAACTGTTTTAGAGACCATTTACAGAGAAAAATAAGTGACCTTAATGTGTAATTGTTAATTACTTTTAAGGCCATACATTAAAGAAAATTTTATATTCGCCAAACAATATTATCTTAATTAATAATGAAACAATTATTTTCAACTGCAATAGCTTCGCTTTTAGCCATAGGTGCTTTTGCCCAAAAAAGCGACGGAACAACCAAATCTTTAGTAAATGCTGAGAAGGATTTTGCTAAGTCGATTGCCAAAAATGGAGATAAAGAAGCTTTTATAGACTATTCAACCACAAGTACTTTAGTGTTCAGACCAAACCCGGTTAATGCCAAAACTTTTTACGCGGGTAAGGCAAATGCTGAAAACGATGTAACCTGGACTCCAAACCTGGCGAAAGTATCGCGCAGTGGTGATTTAGGTTTTACTACAGGACCATATGAAGTTGGTACTTCAGAGAAAAAATACGGTCAATACTTATCGATCTGGAAACCAGAAAATGGCAGATGGAAATTGGCTATTGATTTAGGAACGGAAAGCAATAAACCTTTGGCCAAAGTTACGCCACAGTTTATTGAACCTAAAGATCATGTTGCACCAAAGTTCTTAAATGAAAAAGAAATTAAGGCCGGGAAAGAAATTATCTTAACCACCGAGAAAACTTTAAATACTTTGTTAAAAACGCATGGAATTGCGGCATTTGGAGGTTTTTTAACCAGCGATGCACGTTTGCTTTTCCCAGGTAACGAAGCCATTGACGGAAAAGGAAAAATTATTGCTTTTTATAACGGAATGATCAGCAAAATTAACTTAAAAACAACAGGCGTAGATAAAGCAATCGGTAGCGATTTGGCTTATACATATGGTGTTGCTACTATCGATTACAAAGCCGATTTACGCGAAAGTTTTAATTATGTTTTCGTTTATGAAAAGGGAGCTGATGCAAGCTGGAACTTAATTGTACAGGCCTTTGTGCCAGCAGAAAGATAAATAACAAATGTGAATTAAAGAGGGCTCTCCATAAAAAGAAGCCCTTTTTTTATTTCTATATTTTGACTTTATCTGCAATTAGGCTGGCTTAATACTTTATATTACTGTAGAACTTTGACAACTTTTCTTTTCAAGCTGATTATTAAAGTTGTCAACGCACAAATAAAACTACCCATTTTACGTTTAAAATTCATGCATAAAAAATTACTTTTACTCTCTACGCTCATTTTACTTTTCTTAAACGTTTCTGCCCAAAAGAAGAAATTCGATGTACAGGGTAAAGCCGGTGCACGTGGTATTATGCCCGAAAATACCATTGAAGGGATGTTAAAAGCAATCGATTTAGGCGTAACCACCTTAGAAATGGATGCCGTGATTTCGAAAGATAAACAAGTGGTGCTTTCTCAAGAGCCTTACTTTAACAACGAGATTTCTTTACAACCCAACGGTAAGCCGATTACTTTGAAAAACCAAAAGAATTATAACATCTACAAGATGGATTATGAGGAGGTTAAAAAGTTTGATGTTGGCAGCAAAGTCCATAGCCGCTTTCCCGGGCAGATGAAGTTTAAAGCTTACAAACCGCTGCTTTCTGAAACAATAGATGCGGTTGAGGTTTATGTTAAAGCAAACAAACTTGCCAAGCCTGTATATAGCATCGAAACGAAAACGATTAAAAATGGTGATAATGAATTTCATCCGGAACCTGCCGAATTTGTAGAGCTGATTATGGATGTAATTAATTCGAAAAAACTTGCCAAAAGAGTCATTATCGAATCATTTGATATGCGTACGCTGCAATATCTGCATGAGAAATATCCCAAAATACAAACCTCATTATTGATTGATGAAAAGGAACCATTTGAAGATTATATCGAGAAATTAGGGTTTAAACCGACTATTTATAGCCCCTACTCGGTTTTGGTTGGTAAGGGTTTGGTAGACCGTTGCCACGAAATGGGTATTAAAATTATCCCTTGGACGGTGAATACGGTAAAGGAAGTGAATTATTTTATGAGCCTTGGGGTAGACGGCATCATTACCGATTTTCCAAACATTATGGGCCAGCTCAAATAATTAATACCAGCGGTATAAAAAAACATCCTAATGTAATGGGTCCGCTTTTTTATGCTTTAACCTATCGGTTGGTGTCTCACCGACCGAAATGAACATAGGAACAAGCTGGTTGGTGTGACACCAACCAGTAGATGTAACTTAAGTAGCAAGAAAATAGATGGGCATAAAAAAAGCGTTCAGATTTTAAATCTGAACGCTTTTTTTATGCTTTTATAACTGGAAAATCCTAGTGGTGTGCTTCTGGTTTTTCGTGCGCTGCTTCAGTTTTTTCATGATGAGCAGGTGCTTCTTCGTGGTTAAAGATTGGTCTGGTGAAATAAACAACCAATAATAAAACCAGAATCCATGCCGTTAATGGTAAAGCCCAAATGCCTTTTGTTTGCTGAACCGGTGCGTGTGAATCGTGAGCTGACATATCGAATATTTTTGATTTAAAGATTTATGCTTTGTAATTGTGCGGTAAAGATAGTAACAAAATTAAAATAACAAGGGCAATTCGGTGAATTGTATTATAAGATTAATCGGCCAGTAAAAAAGGATAAAAGGCATTGCCTTTTATCCTTGTAAATCGTAAATCATTGCTTTTGTGCTGTTCATTTTACTTTTAATACGGTTTTGGTGCTCCTGTAAAGTGCTTTGCTCATCCTGAACGGCATTAAACAGTTCTGCTTTTTTGAAATAATTTGCCGCTTCTGCAAAATTTTGCTGTTGCTCGGCATGTAGGCCCAAACATTCGTAAATGTGTGCTTCGCAAACTCCAGGTACAAGTAAAGCCTTTTCTGCAACCTGTTTCGCCAATTTGTGCATTTTAAGCGTAATCACAAGTTCCAGATAGGGCTTATAAACCTCTGGGAAATCGGCATCTAGCTCAATGCAGCGTTTGTAATAATAACCTGCAGTTTTATAATCTTTAAAATGATGCTGATAAATATCGCCCAACTGAAAATAAGCTCTGGCATAATCAGGGTCGAAAACAATAATTTCATTAAAATACTGAAGTGCCTTAGGTAATTCGCCCCAGTGCAGTTCTTCAATTGCCTGTAGATACTTTTCTTCTACAGTGGTATAAATGTCCATAACGGATATAATTAATTTTGATAAGCGGTTAAATGCTTAGCAAATGCGTAATAAATTGATTTTTAAATGTGGGTTTTGTTTGTTGAAACTTAAAACCGCGTTAAGGGTTGGGAAGGAAATTTAAGTCAATACCCAAGCCCTTTATGCCACAAGATGGGCTAAAGCTTAATTGTTGGATATGTAGTTGACGTAGCATTTCTGTAAATTTTGATGCAAAGATATTTATTTTCAGTGAATTGCAAATTTTAAAATAAAAATTTTCTAATGGATTACGTGTGCGAGATAAATAATGCAATAACTCAGTAAACAAAATGCGCTATTATAATTTAACGAATGGAACAGGTTTTTTAAACGTTGCTGCGTATCGATAATTTTAGCCGCTATAAACCAAAAAAACAAGGAGATGCCAATATCTAAAAAGTCGAAATGGCCATTGGTGATATGGAATAATTGAAATAATTCGAGTGCTATAACGAGTAAAAGTGGAATGAAAACACAATTGATGCGTTTTTTGAAAAGATCAAAATAAAATTCTTTTGAGGTTAAGGTAATACAGAAAACCCATAGACCTTCAGGAAGTGAATAGATCAGGTATTCGTTTAGTGGCAAGCTTGCTGTGACAGTATGTTTCAAGCTTTGGTAGGTTTTGAAAGAGATCAACTGAATAATAATCTGATTCACCAGGGTTTTATCAGTCCTGTAAAATACATATATGAACAGGCTAATTATCAAGGAAAAGAAAATGTACCAATAGTGCTTTTTCAAGGTTTGGTGAAAATTAGAATTTTAAAATAGGAGAATGGCTTTAAAGTGATTTCTTTTTCAAGTTTAAACCGATTAATTGCTTTAATATGCGCTATGTAAAATAAAGATTTTAAATGGAACCATCCAGAACAAAAATTAAATAGTCGATCCAGGTGTTTTAGCCAATTGTTTGGCGTAAAGTGGTTTAGAATTAGGAGTTTTCCACCTGGTTTTAAAACATTGTGGCATTGCATCAGTAATTTTTCAGGCTGATCTGCAACGGCAATTACATGCGATAATACCACATAGTCGAAACTATTTTCTGCAAATTCGAGTCGCTCGCCATTCATTTGGAATAATTCGATTTCATTTGTGGCATTTTTTTTAGCCACATTTAACATCGAAGAAGAAATTTCTATCCCGGTAATTTTGTGGTTTTTGTAAAGCGCGAAATGAGATCCGTTACCAACACCTATTTCGAGTAGGTTTCCATAGGGCAGTTGATTAATCTCATCGAAAAATTTTTTCTTTTGAGGTTTAAGAAAAACATCGACCAGTGGATATAAAAATGAAAACCGGTTATAAAAATTGGTTTGAGCGCTCAATTTTTTAGTTTTAAGAATTAAATTGAATTAAAGCATTTTTAATCTGCCGTCTATGCCTTAAAATATGAACGATGGCATGCTCTAACATTTGTTCTACATCGTATTGCTGCCCCCACCCTGTATTTATCTTTTTCGATTGATCGAACTCTTCCATGGTGATGTCGGGATTTCTGGTGAAAAAGTCCTCGTTATATTTAATTGCTTCGCGGAGTCTTGAGATATAAGGTGTGATGTGGTCAAACTGCAATCGTTCCGGCCTGACTGTTTTCAATCCAATAGAATTTTCGATATATACCGCATAACTAAACATCGAAGCGGTTACATGCGTTAAGATAGTTTGAATAGAAATGCAATCTGGATTTGAACTTTCTGGCTCGATTGTTTTCGTCAGTTGATGCGGACTAATTGGTTCGATTACCGCAATAAGTTCGTTAATCGCCTTGTTATATTCATCCATCAGTGCAGCTATAGCACCGGTAAGTTTATTCGCATCCATCTTAAAACAAATATAATTGTTTGTGCTGGATTTATATTGGCCTGTACTTTTATGTTGCTAGTCTATAACAGCAATCAATAAAGGTAAATACGTGATGAAAAGTATTGTTATAAAATCTCTGCGTTTCTGTCCTTTACTGGTAAGACTAAAGACAAGGAATATTACAGTCGTAGATGCCATGGCAAACAACATCATAACTAGCATTCCACCATTGGCAGCACCACAACTGCTTTTTGGGTTCTCTGCAACCATGTGGAAAAAGTTAAAGCAAAAACCCCAAAGAGCAAAATAAGGTAATAATGAAATAAGTGCGATATAACGCCTTTTAATAAAATCCAAGATCATGTTTGTCTGTACGTACGAGTTTACAAACCTTAATACATTGTTTTATAAAAGGTAACCTGTTTTCGTTAGTCTTGTGTCGGTCGGGATTTGCAATCCTGATTAACAAAAGTTTAAGTTAACATATCAATTATTCCAATGTAGATTGGTAAAAGAATCATTGCGGTAATCACAATGAATTCATTTTGAGATTGTCCTTTATTTACCAAAGTAAGGACTAGAAATGTTATTAAATAGATGCATGATAGGAACATTATGGAAATAAACATACCAAAATCAGGCATCCCGCATCTTAGTGCAGAGCTGGTTGGTAAACTATGAAAAAACATAAAACAAAACACCCAGCTTCTGATATAAAAGCCAAGAAATATTAAAGAAATAATTCTCCTTCTAATAAAGGCTAACACTGGTTTTATGAACTTCATGTTTATCCTTAATGCATTTAGTATAGAAAAGTAACCTATTGTGGATTTGTAATCCACTAATAGAAGTTAAAGTTCTGGCTCATCAGTCGGGATTATAAATCCCGACTAGCTTAATGCTACTACAATAAATCTTTAATGATTTTCTCGATTGATAAGCCTTCAGCTTCTGCGCGGTAGTTACGCACAATGCGATGGCGTAAAATAGGCTCAGCTACAGCTTTAACATCTTCAATGTCTGGCGAGTATTTCCCTGTTACGGCGGCATGGCATTTTGCGCCCAACACTAAAAACTGCGAGGCACGCGGACCAGCACCCCAGCTGATGTATTTATTAACAGCATCGGTAGCAAACTCACTATTAGGACGGGTTTTGGCAGCCAGTTTTACGGCATATTCCAAAACATTATCGGTAATAGGAATATCGCGGATCAGTTTCTGGAAATATTGAATATCATCTGCATGGATAATTTTCTGCAGTTGAACGGTTTTATTACTGGTCGTGTTTTTTACAATGTTCAATTCATCTGCAAAGGCAGGGTAATTTAATTGAATATTGAACATGAAACGATCTAACTGCGCTTCGGGTAGGGGGTAAGTTCCTTCCTGCTCAATAGGGTTTTGTGTGGCCAGAACGAAAAATGGTTTTGGTAAAATATGGGTTTGCCCAGCCGCGGTAACCGATTTCTCCTGCATGGCTTCCAATAAAGCAGCCTGGGTTTTTGGTGGTGTACGGTTAATCTCATCAGCGAGGATAATATTAGAAAAAACAGGCCCTTTTATAAATTTAAAGTGCCTGTCTTCTCCTAAAATCTCTGCGCCAATAATGTCACTTGGCATTAAATCGGGTGTAAACTGAATGCGGTTAAAATCGAGGTCTAAAACAGAAGCCACCGTTTGTACAAGTAAAGTTTTTGCTAAGCCTGGTACGCCAACCAACAGACAGTGTCCGTTACTAAAAATGGCGATTAAAACAGATTTTATGATGTCATCTTGTCCAACTACTACTTTGCTTATTTCGGCTTTAATGTTGTTGAAAGATTGATGAAGTGCATCAACAGCTTCTACTTCGTTCTTATACTGCATTGGTGTTATTTTGCGGCTGTGGTTTTAGTCCAAATTTTTAATTCATCACAGGTGTTAAATTCATCGTCGATTTTAATGTAAGTGCTTTCGCGACGTTTTTCAAACCATTCGCTTAAAGTACGATTAATTTTATCACTTTGCGCGGCATCTCTGATTTTTGGGAAATCTTGAGCTAAGTTTGCTTTGTGTGGTGGGATTTTAGATTTTAAATATAAAATGCGGTAACCTTGTTTTCCATCAGCTGCTGTAAATAAATCTGGTTTAGAAATACCACCAATTTTCATGCTATCAATTACCAAAAACACCGACGGATCTAATTTATCAACCGGGATAAAAGTACTTCTTGCCTGAACATTTTCGGCATTAAGCATCATACCACCATTATATTTACTCTCTTTATTATCTGAATAAAGGTTTGCAGCAGCAGCGAAACTTAATTTTTTACCGATAATGTTGTTGTAAATGCTATCTGCATGCAATTTTAAGCGGGTTAAACTTTCTGGTGTAGTTTTAGGCATAATTAAAATATGTCTAACGTGTACCTGCTCGCCTCTGCGCTCTAAAACCTGTAAAAAGTGGAAACCATAATCTGTTTCGAACACTGGTGAAATTTCTCCAGCTTTCAGTTTAAATGCCCAGGCAGTAAATTCTTTAACCATGGTATTCCTGTCGATAAAACCATAATCACCACCATCGGCGGCAGAACCTGGATCTTCAGAATAGGTTTTCGCTAACACACCCATATCTTCGCCACTTTTAACCCTTAAACGAAGGGCTTCAATTTTATCGCGGAATTTTTGTTTTTCTGCTCTGGTTAACTGCGGGTTTAAAATCACTTCCCCAACTTCTACCTCTGTATTAAATTCTGGAATACTATCGCCCAGAGTTTTGAAGTATTTTTCAACCTCCATTGGTGTAACGTTAATGTTCTCGGTGATTTTTTGTTGCATTTTTTGTGCAATCAACTCATCTTTTACCGATGGTCTGATCTCATCTTTATACTGCAGAACAGATTTATTTAAAAATTGCTCTAAACGCTCCTGACCACCTGCACGCTGCATGCTATAACGCATACGTTTGTTCACCTCATCATCAACCGCACCATCTTCAACCATTACCGAATCGATTTCGGCCTGTTGTTTAAGCAGCTTTTGGGTTAATGTTTGTTGTAAAATTTTACATTTAATTTCAGCATTGGGCTGGTTTCCTTGATAAAGATATTGTGTGTATTGTTGGTTTAAATCCGATAGCAGGATAATATTATTTCCTACAACAGCAGCAACTTTATCTACAGTATGCTTTTGAGCGAAACTGTTTAAAAACAGGCAAATTAAAGCGGTTGCTACTAAAAAAACTTTCTTCATTCTATTTGTTATATTTTGCAAATTTAATACTTATGGTCAAAAAAATCAGGTTGGCTATAACTTGGCAAGCTTTTTTAACTCGTTTTCGTTAATTTTGATCTGATATTTTTGTTTTAGGCTTTTTAGCCATTTTTCTTCTAAACTAAGTTGGTAATCGGCAATTACCTCTCCTCTAACTTCGCTTAAAGGTTTATTGTAATTTTGTTGGTTTTTTGTGTAAAATTCATTTATCGCCTGCTCGTCTTCCTGTGCTTTGTTCCATATTTTTTGTTCCGAAACATTGAACATTAAAACACCTTCGCGGTATTCATTTAATAAAAAATCGCGGTCTTTATTGCTGACCCCAACTTTTTTATGGCTGGTTAATGCGTCTTCATAAGTTCTAACTTCTTCCTGGTAACTGGCATTTTTGTCCAATCCCATCTCCCGGGCATCTAAAACTTTAAGCTTAAAATTTATGTACAAGTTTAAGTATGCTTGTAGCGTATCGTATGCTGCACTAACGTTTCCGTTATGGCTTTTTTTGTATGCCCACATAAATTCTTTGGTACTTATTGATTTCCCGTTTACCACAGCCACGTTTTGTGCAAACGAAATGCTATAAATAAAGCTAAAAACAAATAAGCAGTAAGCTTTCCTCACACAGAGCACTCTATAAATTTTAAGGGATAAAAGTAACAATTAGCGACGCTATTATAAGATATTTAACTAATTTTAACAGAAATTATTATCCAACAAAAATACGAATGGAAAACCAGGTTACCAACAATGCGAATGCTTTACGTTTATTTTTTACTGAAGAGGTTTTTTTGGTAAAGGATGAAAGCGTAGAAATTCTGCCTTTACGTAATCCAGAGCCAGTTTTGGCTGTCGAAAATGTTTCTGTTATTGAAGAAAAAGAACCTGTTTTAAAACCAGAAATAACGCAAATTCCTGGGATTAATCTTACAAATGCACCTAAAGTTTATCCGCAAGGTCCTGAAATTCCGCATATTGTGGCCGAACCAGCGCCTGAAAAAACGTTTAAATTTTTAGGTGGAAATAAAAAATCGGTTCTGATTTTAGTAAACGATAATCAGAACGATGTAAGCACCGAGCAGGGCAGGGAACTGCTGCGAAAAATTGTGAAGGCCGTAGATTTGGGTACACCTGATTTTGCCATTTTAAACTATGCAAATTATAGCGGGACTGACTATGCAGAACTGCATAGGTTTTTTAAACCTGCTATTATGTTATCTTTTGGGGTAGAGATTGCCGACTTGAGATTGGACCTTACCTGGCAGAATGAAATCATCGTTCACGAAACGACCAGGATTATTTTTGCACCTAACCTCCATCATCTGGATAGCGATTTAACTGCTAAGAAGACACTTTGGGGCCACCTTCAGAAAATTAAATAAGCAGGTAACAAAGAAACGGTTAATCCTTCACACCCTAAACCCTAAACCCTAAACCCTAAACCCTAAACCCTAAACCCTACATCTTTTACCCTTTTTACAATGAAAAAGCTTGTATTTGCTACCAACAATCAACATAAAACAGAAGAAATACGTGCTGCACTTGAAGGTAAATACGAGATATTGAATCTGGAAGATATTGGCTGTTTGGTTGATATTCCTGAAACTGCAGATACCTTTGAAGGAAATGCTACTTTAAAAAGCAGCTATGTAGTTGAACATTTTAATTTAGATTGTTTTGCCGACGATAGCGGTTTAGAGGTAGATGCTTTGAATAACGAACCAGGAGTTTACTCTGCCCGGTATTCTGGAAGCAGGGATAGTTTAGAAAATATTCAATTGGTTTTAGCTAAACTTGAGGGCAACTCCAACAGAAAAGCAAGGTTTAAAACAGTGATTTCTTTAATGCAGGATGGTAAAAACCACATTTTTGAAGGCATAATAGAAGGAACCATCAGGACAGAATTATCAGGTTCGAAAGGTTTTGGTTACGATCCTATTTTTCAGCCAGGTGGTTATAATATCACTTTTGCTGAAATGGATATGGCAGAAAAGAATAAAATCAGTCATAGGGCTATTGCACTAAAAAAGATGTTGGATTTTTTGAAGGGTATTTGAGGTATCGTCATGCTGAATTTATTTTACAAGTAGAAATAGTGTTTTCAATTGTAGCTACTATGTGGTCAGCATCTTCCCGACAATATAGACCCTGAAATAAATTACCTTCGGTGAGCTCGCTTAAGGCTCGGTTTACTTCGTAGCTTTCCGCTGCACTCCAGTCGAAATGACGATCACACCTATTACATTTTACCAACTACCTTTTTCACCTGAACAGAATCTTTTTTCACCTGTACTGAATCCTTTTTGGGTAGGATGGGTTTAATGCCGAAATTGGTGGTGTCTGCTGGTTTAGTTTGAGGCAATTTCTTATCCACATTTAAGCTGTCTTTTCCCAATGTGATTTTCGGTTTAACCACAGGTGCCGTTGTTGCTGGTTTATTTGTAGGGGCTGTGGTTTTAGCACCGGCTACAGTTTTACCCGCAACTGCTTTAGCCTTTGCTTTGGGTTTAGGTTTTCCAGACGAGCCAATGGCATCTTTTTTTGATTTTGGGCGTTCAGTAGGTTTCCACGAAAACCCTTTTAAAACATGATCTTTTGCAATGGTGTTTTCCGGATTCAAAGCTCCCTCTATTCCCTTGATATAAACAATTTCCTCAATTGCATTTTCATTATCCTTGAAGATGAATTTTATTCTGCTGCTTAGGGTTTGATTCATTTCTTTATATACCTTTGTGCTGTCATCCTGGGTATAATAAATACTTTCGGCATTGCCATCCACATATAGGTTCTTAAATTTTCCGTTGGTAAAGAAACCGGTCATTAACCTTCCTTTTATCTGGTTAAATCTTAGCGAATCTTTTGGTGTATTGACTAAAAATGCATTTCTAAAAGCCTGTAAATTATTTAGTTTTTTATTCTTGAACTGAACAAAGATGGTATCGCCAACCTGTTGAGAACCTTCTGACCAGATAATCGGATTGCTGTAGCAACGTAGCGTAGAATCGGCACTGGTATAAAAAAGGCTGTCGGTTTTGGCCTGTATATTAGTTTTAAAAATCTTAACGCCGTGGTAAGCCTTAATGATACGGGTTTGGACGGTATCAGCCGGGTTAAATTTGGCCGTATCAGTCTTTAATGTACCTGGTTTTAAGTTTCCCAGCGCTTTTGTTAAACTATCTTTAACGCCAGATTTTGCTATCTTTTTTTGCAGGCTATCGATTTTCGTTTTTGAAATATCCTTTACAATAGGAGAAGCTTTGTCGGCGATCTTTTTTTGCAGGCTATCGATTTTTGTTTTCGGTACATCTTTTACTATCAAATTGGCCTTATCGGCCAGCTTTTTCAGACTGTCGGTTTTAAGTTTAGGCAGGTTTTTGATAATAGAATCGGCCTTGTTCTTTAAAAGATTGTTTTTTTGCAAACTATCAAGGTTAAGCTTGGGCAGATCTTTGCCAAGCGAATCCACTTTCGATTTTAGGCTATCGATACTTTTGTCTTTCAGGTTAAGCGGATCTTCCGTTACCGCCTCACCCTTATTCTTTTTCTTCCTATCAGCCCTGCTTATTTTTGCGGTGTTGCGTTTATTTCGGTCGTCTTTTAATGTGCTTTGTGTTTCAGGTTTCTCCTTAGGTTCTGTGGTTCCCTTTTTCTCACCGGTTTCTTCATCATCTTCACCAACCTGATTGTCGGCTTTAATCGAAATTTTAGGGATCAACTTTAAGGTTTTTTGTAGCACCATCTGCGTTTCTAAAGTATCGGCACCCATCCATAAACTATCTGGCCTTTTTTTATTCTTCACCATTATAGAATCTTCCGTGCCAATGCCAAGATATGCATTTCGTGTAACCAATGTCCTTTGATCCAGTTTATAGTAATAGCCCAAATCGCCAAACATTTTCATCTTATCTTTCGTGTCAGAAAAAACAATGTTTTTTACTGCTTTACCAATTCCTTTTTTTCCGAAATAATACAAACTATCACCTTTTAACGATCTTGTGCCTTGGGTGTATAGGTTTTTCTTTCCAAAAAAAGCATCTTCAGTCATCGTATTATACTGACCATTTTCGGTGTAAAGATTATCGTCTTTTCCCTTGATATTGGTAGGTCCATAAAAATAGGTCCATTTATCCTGAGTATTATAGCTCATCGTATCCGATTTTATGACCGATTGAGGCGTAACTACAACCACATCATATTTAAAGTAGGCTACGTTTCTTTGACTAAAATAATAGCCATTTTTACTCGTTACTGTTACCTCTTGATTTACAATTTTTCCTCCACTGGTATAAGTGCCTATCTTGCTGAGGGTATTGTAATCTAAAATATTGGTGGTTAAGGTGGATGTTGGGTCTTTCATCACCACATTTCCGGTTAAATGCGCATGTTTTTTATTCCCATCATATTCCAATTGATCTGAATAAATATCAGTGGTAAGCTGGTTGATATGTACATTTTTAAAAGCTTCGAAATAGTTCCGCTCGCTATAAAATACAGCGCTATCGCAAGTCAAAGTTGCATTATCTTGTTGGAAAACAGGGTTTCGTAGGTAGTTTACCTTATTCTTAAGATCGCCTGTTATTTTTGTGAACGATACGATTTTAATCTTCGAAGCGGGTCGCTGACCGAATAAAAATACTGGACTGATTAAAAGAAATAAAAAGACAAATAGTTTTTGCACACTACAAAGTTAGTTTTTTGTTCCGAACGTTCGGAATACCAGTTAAAATTAAATATTTTTGGTGGATGTTACCCGTAAAACAATTTCAGGATTTTATTGAACAGCACCAGCTGTTTGTTCGGGCTAACAAGATTCTTTTGGCCGTAAGTGGGGGAAAAGACTCAGTACTAATGTTGCATTTGTTTAAAGCAATAGGCGTTGATATTGGTGTGGCACATTGTAATTTTAATTTACGGGCTGATGAAGCACAACGTGATGAAAGTTTTGTTGCGCTACTGGCCAAAAGTTTAGCATTACCTTTTTATGTAACGCATTTTGATACCAAAAAATATGCAGCCGAAAATAAAATTTCTACCCAGATGGCAGCACGCGACCTGCGCTATAACTGGTTTGAAGAAATTAGGCGTAAAGAAGGTTACGATTATATAGCCCTGGCCCAACACCAGAACGATGCGGTAGAAACCGTACTCATTAACCTTACCCGTGGCACAGGCATAAGCGGATTGCATGGCATTTTACCTAAACGTGATTTGCTGATCAGACCCTTGCTTTTTTTAAACCGACAGCAGATTGATGAAATGGTAAGGACAAATAACATCGATTTTGTAGAAGATAGCTCGAATGCAAGTACAAATTATACACGGAATAAAATCAGACTACAGGTAGTACCGCATCTGCAGGAGATTAACCCTAATCTCGAAAAAACATTTGCCGAAAATAGCTCACGCTTTGCTGAATTGGAGAGTTTTTTAAATATCCAGATTGAGAAACTTGCAAATAAAATCCTAAATAAGAGGAATGATGGCATTTATATTCCTTTGGAAGAGGTTTCGAAATTAAACCCGCAAAAGCTCTTGCTTTACGAGTTACTTAAGCCTTTTAATTTTGGGGAAAATGTAGTGCAGGAAATTTTAGACAGTTTAAGGGCGTTAAGTGGCACCCATTTTTTTAGCACCACGCACCAGGCCATTATCAATAGAAGTGACCTGGTTATTGTTGAAAAAAACACATCGGTTACCGCTAATCAGTTTATCCACCCAACAACAGAAAACATTGCTTTTGCTAATGATGAAATTTCGTTGAGGTTTACAGATGAAGTGAAATTCGAAATTAATTCGAATAAAGCGTTTGTAAATGCTGATAAATTAATTTTCCCTTTGGTGTTAAGGAATTGGCAAAATGGAGATAAATTTATTCCCTTGGGTATGCGTAATCCCAAAAAAGTGAGCGATTATTTTATCGACGAGAAAGTTCCCCGACATTTGAAAAGCGTTACGCCGATTTTGGTTAACGGCAATGGTGAAATTGTTTGGATTACAGGTATGCGGCAGGATAACCGATATAAATTAACTACAGCAACAAAAAAAGTTGCTATATTCGAACTCAAAATTAAATAAGTGGAAAGCAAATACGCCTATATCGAAAAACAGTACATCGGCCGTGATTATGTTCGTATTTTCATTAGGCTTATTATGGCTGCGTTCTGTTTTGCAGCCTACGTTTATGAGCGCGATCGCGACAATACACAAGATTTGTTCCTTGTTGTAGGCTTCGGGATCATCGGTGTTTCTATGCTTTTACTTTTCCTTATCCAGTACAAAATTGTAGTAGATAATGGCAGTATGATTTTGGATGGTCTTTGGACAACCAAACGTGTTAAGATAGACCTGAACAGTATTGTTGATGTTCGTAAGGCAACTTATAGCCGTTATTTTTTCAATAATCCGGTTTACAACCTGCATACAAAAGGTACGATCCGTTTTTATTCATCAGGTAAAGATGCGGTTGTTTTAACCGATCGCGATGGCTTGGAATATTTTATTGGTACCCAAAGGCCTAATGAACTTTTCCTTGTTATAAAAGAAGAAATGCGAAATCTCAAATCATAATTTGAGTGCAATAATTTTCTTCCGGTCTCTTATAAAATCTCTACTCAATATCTCGTCTTTTTTATTGCAATAGGCCGACACGCATTATAGATTAAAATCGGGTACATTTGCGATAACAACAATACATGTACAATGAAGATAGGAATTGTTTGCTACCCCACTTTTGGCGGTAGTGGAGTAGTTGCAACAGAACTTGGTAAAGCACTTGCTAACGAGGGACATCAGGTTCACTTTATTACTTATAGTCAGCCTGCCAGGCTCGATTTCTTTTCTGCCAACCTGTTTTATCACGAGGTTTCGGTAAGAGATTATCCACTTTTTGATTATGCTCCTTACGAATCGGCTCTGGCCAGCAAACTGGTAGATGTTGTCCGTTTTGAACAATTGGATGTATTACACGTTCATTATGCCATTCCACATGCTTCTGCTGCTTTTATGGCGAAACAGATTTTGGCAAGTTATGGTATTCATATTCCGGTGGTAACTACTTTGCACGGTACCGATATTACTTTGGTGGGTAAAGATCCAACTTATAAACCCGTTGTTACCTTTTCTATTAATCAAAGTGATGGTGTAACTACAGTATCGGAAGATTTAAAAGAAGATACTTATAACCATTTCGAGATTACAAAAGAAATTAAGGTAATCCCAAATTTTATAGATTTTTCGCGCTTTAGTTTGCAGGCGAAAGGTCACTTCAAAAAAGCAATTGCGCCAAATAACGAAAGGATTTTAATCCACACCAGTAATTTCAGAAAAGTGAAACGTACGGCTGATGTGATTAGGATTTTCGAAAAAGTACAGGCGGTTATTCCGTCGAAACTATTGATGGTAGGCGATGGGCCTGAGCGTGCTTACGATGAGCAGCTTTGCAGATCGTTGAATATTTGCGAAAATGTAAGGTTTTTAGGTAAGCAAGATGCGGTAGAAGAAATCTTATCGGTTTCAGATCTTTTCTTAATGCCATCAGAATCTGAAAGCTTCGGTTTAGCTGCATTAGAGGCAATGGCTTGTAAAGTGCCGGCAATTACGACAAATGCGGGTGGTTTGCCTGAGCTGAACGTTGACGGGTTTTGTGGCTACATGAGCAATGTTGGAGATGTAGATGCAATGGCAGCCCATGCCATTGAAATATTAAAGGATGATGAAACGTTGAACCGTTTCAAAGAAAATGCTTTCGCAAGGGCACAAGATTTTGACCTAAAAAAGATCCTTCCTGTTTATGTTAACTATTATAAGGAAGTAATCGAAAACTCATTACAGCCTAAATATTAACAAATTAAGTCTCACGTTATATTTAACCACAGATAAAAGGATGCACAGAGATGGTAAGTCTGTGTGCATTTGTTGTTAAAAAACTTTAAGTAAGACCAGCAGAAGTCATTAGCTGATGATTCATATCAGCAATATTTAATAAAAGTAAACTTTCTCAAAATCAAATGATTATAAATCGTATCTTTGCGGCTTGAAACGGTTTTGCAGATAAAGTTCCTAAATCATTTCGACAAAATTAAAAAAGAGGTTATCCCAAATGAAGAAAATAGTTGATTACAGAAAGCTTTTGAGCGTAGATAAAAATGCTGAGTTAAAAGAGCTTAAATCTGTGTACCGTACATTGATGAAAGATTGTCACCCTGATAAATTTCAGCAGGAAGAAGAGAAATTAGATGCAGAAGCTAGAAGTAAAGAAATTATCGAAGCTTACCATTTCTTGGTAAGTATTGCGCCAGAAACACGCGAACAGAATATCGAAACGTACACGCAAACTACAACATTATCGAATATTCAGGATTTCGAATACAAACAACAGGTTTTAAATATCCAGTTTTTTGATGGAAGTGCTTATGAATATTTCGATGTGCCAAAAGCAATCTACGTGAAATTGGTTAACGCCGATTCTCCAGGTCGTTTTGCCCGCAGACATATCTTTAATGAATTCCCATATCGCAATGTAGCCAGAGTTGCAGAACCGGCATAATAAGCGACAGTGTAATATTTAAATGGCCCCAATGAAAATCGGGGCCATTTTTCTTTATTCCTTGATAGCTGATAAAGTTAGTTTTTCTTTACCTTCTGTTTCTTTTAACTCTATTTTTATTTCAATATGGTTTTCTTTTCTGTTAGGTGGAGGAATAGGAACACCTCCTCCAAGTCCAACAGAAGCTAAAAGAATCAGCGATACCAATCCTGCTAGCCTTAGGGCTTTTTTGAACTGTTTCATGTTTCGATAGAATGATGGCTCGTCGGTTAAATAACCAATAGACCTGTAAGTACTAATTAAATAGCCTGATAATGGCTAAAGCTTCAATTAGCTGGTAGGGATTTCAGTGGGATATTGTGAGATTGTTTCCTGAACAAAAAAGCTTGAAATATTTGACGTAGGTAAGAATGCTTTAGCGAGTTTTGTCAATTTGGTTTTTACTAACTCATTAAAAGCAAAGATCTGCAGATCGTATTCATTTATCGAAGTGCATGTTTTTCTTGTTGACTTGTTGAAAACACTTGAAGTAGAAAAACTCTTTTGTAATCCAGATACCCATTCTGTTTGAAAAACTGGATTCGATTGAAGGGTAATTGAATTGGCCTGGTTGCTCGAAAATGTGAACAAACTCAGAAACAGGACTAATATTGCCGCCCATTTTAAATGATTTTTTTCTAAGTATGTTGATTTACAATTCATTTCTTTAGCAAAGGTAGTATATTTCCGAGATTCGTCATATTGAACTTGTTTCAGTATCTATCTACTAATTGTTGTCTTAAGACCCTGAAATGAATTTACTGCGTAGCTTTCCGCTGCGCTACAGGTCAGGGTGACGGATCGAGGGGGATTGGATTTCTGTGTTGAACGTGTTCCCGCGTTTCGTCATACTGAACTTGTTTCAGTATCTATCTACTAATTGTTGTCTTAAGACCCTGAAATGAATTTACTGCGTAGCTTTCCGCTGCGCTACAGGTCAGGGTGACGTATCGGGTGGGTGTTTCAGCTTTATTCTAGGGTTTCAAACAAATCCTCCCAATTTGGGTTATTTTGATTAATCAGATTAATCTTCCAGATCCGCTTCCAGTTTTTCAATTGTTTTTCTTTTGCAATGGCTTCCTCAATAGAATCGAACTGTACATAATAACCGAGTTTACTACAATTGTATTTGGCTGTAAATGAATCTGCATATTTCTTCTCCCTGTGCTCAACTATCCTAAAATATAAATCGGATGTTACGCCGATATATAAAACTGTATGCGTATGATTAGTTAATAGGTAAACGCAGCCCCCTCGTTCCATAACTTCTGTTGTTCTATTTTATTAGTTTTCTGGCAATAAAGATGCTGAAATAAATACAGCAGGACGCTCGCGTAAGTAAAGTAGCTTAATTTATTTACGCGTTCCATTATATTGAGCTTGTTTCAGTATATCACATTAAACTCAAATATTCCGACCACTTTAATTCTTGTGGCAGTATTTTGTTGCTAAACTCTAAATGAATTACCCTTCTTTTCTGATTGTTAGTTGTTCTGCTCGAACTGTGCAGAAGCAGTGGTTTCATAATCATCACACCACCTCTTTTTACGTTGCAACTTATTTCTTTTTCTATGTTCCAGTTTATGGTTTCTGGGCGGTAAATGCCTTTACTGTGCGAATTGGCAATTACTTTTAATGCACCGTTCTCCTCGTTCGTATTGTCGAGATGGATGCGAATGGTGAAATTATTTTCAAGGATATTAAGTGGCGGTTGAACAGCAAACTGATTATGTTTATTAGTGTAAGGCCCGAAATCAGCTATTTCTACTTTCTGGTTAACTGAAATCGTTAAATCCTGATGATAGGAAACAAACCAATTTGAAGTTTCTGGTTTGTCGAAATAGATCGATTTGACAAGAAAATAATCTTCGCCAAAAAACTCTTTTACGATATGTTTGAGTTTGTCGTTAAAAATAAGGGAGATTGTTTCTGGAACTTCTTTTAAAAACTGACGTATGGCAAAAAGATCGTCCGATTTTCTAAAGGTTTCTTTTGTAGAATCTGTCCTGTTAATCGCTGCAAGGATATCTTCAACTTCCTGCTCTGTAAATACATTATCTAGCACCGAAAAACCTAATTCCTGAGTTTCTCTTTCTTTACCCACTAAATCCATCACCTCAATTATTCAGCATGGGCTTAAAGCGGTTATCCTTATTTCTTAAGTCTAAACCACCTTCGTAAACAGATTTTAAATTAACCAAATAAAAACTCCAACCATTATGACAACCTAAGCGAATATTTCTTTTTGCATTTTCATCTAAAGGAATATTCTTTTGCGTCAACTCTACAACTACATACTCAAACTCTTCTCTGAATTTAATGTCGACTAAACATTCGCCTGCAAAAGTAAATTGAAGTTCATTTTTGCCATTGGCTTCAGTTATGCTCCCTTTTTCAATATCATCATACAGATACCAGATCCATTTGTATTTATCGCCTTTCAATACGTTTTGCGTTTTGTCGAGCAATATGCCGTTTTCGTCAGAAAATTCCGCCTCGCTTAAAAACCATTTCTCAATTTCGCTGGCTTTTGTCCACGCATTGTACATGTCTTCAAGTTTCGCTTTAACAGCAATCTTGATGGTGAATCTGGTCCAATCGAAGTTTTCCATTGGCTTAATTTTAGGTGATTAATTAAAAACTAAACAAACTGGCGCGCCAACATCAATGCGTTTACCGCTATCGGTTAATTTGCCAGTGGTTTTATTTCGGTTAAAAATAACGATGTTGTTGGTGTATTGATGACCGATCAATAGGAAATTTCCAGTCGGATCAATCGTGAAGTTTCTTGGCCCTTTGCCGAGTGTACTGACTGTTTCGATGAATTTCAATTTTCCGGTCGACAGAATTGAAAAGGCAGAAATGCTATTGGCATCCCCACGGTTGGTTTCGTAAAGAAATTTTCCATCCGCCGAAACATGGATGTCGGCACCATCAATTTTTCCGGTAAAATCTTTTGGCATAGTACCAATTTCCTGGATTTTGGTTAAACTTCCATTCGAATAGGCGAAAACGGTTATACTACCATTAAATTCGTGTGCTAAATAGGCAAATTTCCCATTTGGACTAAAAGTGATGTGCCTAGGGCCAGTGCCTGCATTAGTTTTAATTACCGACTTAACGGTTAATATTTTTTCTTTTGAGGAAGGGTTATAGTTGTAGATATAAGTTTGATCTTCACCCAGATCGTTAACAATTAAATATTTGTGATCTGGCGTAAATTTAACCATATGTACATGTGCACTCTGTTGTCTGCCTTTAGGATCAACGCTTTTTCCAGTATGTTTGATTGTTTGTAGGGCTTCCGTTAAGGCGCCATCAGCCTTGCGTGCGAATACCGCTAAACTGCCCCCGCTATAATTCGCAACAATAACATTTTTGGCATCAACAGTAATAAAACAAGGATCGGCACCGTGGCTGTCTACCTTATTTAAAAAAGTTAAAGCACCTGTTGTTGCGTTGTATTTAAAAGCACTAACTGTGCTGGTGGCTCCGGTTTCATTAACTACATAAACAAATTTCTGATCTGGAGAAACGGCCAGATAACTCGGGTTGGCTGTGTTTTTTGTGATGCTTTTTGCCGTTGTAGCTGCGGTTAAAGTATTAAAGTTGTAAGTATAGATCCCTTCGCTTTTTCCAGGTGCAGTATAGGTGCCAACAATGAGGTTGTAATTGGTTTTTTGTGCAAATGTTAGCGTTGATAGTATAGAAAGTATAAATACTGAACTAATTTTTTTCATGAAAAACGATATTGATTTTAACAAATATGGGAAAAATTTTAATGCAAAACATAACTGTCATTCTGAACGCAGTGAAGAATCTGTTCTTGATTTGCTCGGGCGTTTAATGAATGTATCCACCGCGTGATTGTATTAAAGTTGCGTATTAGGATCTCATAGGCTAAAGATTCTTCACTGCGTTCAGAATGACAATCTGCGGGATGTGCAACAAAAAAGGCAACCATTGGTTGCCTTTTTACATATTATTTTATCAGATGTTTAATCTGGATCAATTCATGATCTTCAAGATAACGCCATCTGCCACGAGGTAGATCTTTTTTAGTCAGATTACCATATACTACCCGGTCTAATTTTTCTACATTGTAACCCAGGTGCTCGAAAATACGGCGAACAATTCTGTTTTTACCGCTATGAATCTGGATGCCGATTTCTTTTTTGGTTCCACCCGCAACGTAAGAAATGTTATCGGGTTTGATCAATCCATCTTCCAGCTCTAAACCAAAAGCAATTTTGTTTAAATCGCCTTGTGATAAAGCTTTATCCAGCTCAATATTGTAAATTTTGGTAATACCGTTTTTAGGGTGCGATAATTTATCTGCTAAATCACCATCGTTTGTCATCAACAATAAACCTGTTGTATTACGGTCTAAACGGCCAACTGGGTAAATACGCTCGCGGCTCGCCTTGTCAACCAATTGCATTACGGTACGGCGTTCTTGTGGATCGTCGGTAGTGGTGATGTAATCTTTTGGTTTGTTTAATAAAACGTAAACTTTTTTCTCACGTTTCAATAGCTCGCCGTTATAACGTACTAAATCTTTCGCTGGATCAACTTTATGCCCTAATTCGGTAATGGCTTCTCCGTTTACGGTAATAATGCCGGCAGCAATTAGCTCGTCAGCTTTACGGCGGGAGCAGATACCTGCATTTGAAATATATCTGTTAAGGCGAATTAAGCCTTTCTCTTCATTTGTTTTGCGGCCTTGGGCAATTACAGTGCGCTCTGGGCGGTTAAATTCTGTATCTCTTGGCTGAGCATCCTCGCGTTTTCTAAACGGACGGGTGTCGCCTTCCCTCGGTTCTCTAGGTTTTACATCTCTTGAACTTCCAGCACTTGGCTTGAAATCATCAGATTTGCCTCTTGATTTGTAATCTTTATAGCCGCCCTCTCTCGGTTTGAAATCTCTTGTTCCACCATCTTTCGATTTGAAATCACGGTCTCCTGTTCTTGGCTTGTAATCTCTTGATCCGCCTTCTCTTGGTTTAAAGTCGCGGTCGCCAGTTCTCGGTTTAAAATCTCTCGAATCTCCATCCTTAGATTTGAAATCGCGCTCTCCTGTTCTTGGCTTATAATCTCTTGCACCACCTTCTCTTGGTTTAAAATCTCTGTCTCCTGTTCTCGGTTTGTAATCTCTTGATCCTCCTTCTCTCGATTTGAAATCACGATCTCCAGTTCTTGGCTTGTAATCTCTGGATCCTCCTTCTCTTGGTTTGAAACTGCGGTCTTCTGATTTTGAGTTGTTATCTTTTGATTTAAACTCGCGGTCTCCAAATTTGAATCCTGTTGATTCTCCATCTTTCGATTTAAAATTACGGTCTCCTGTTCTTGGCCTGAAGTCTTTTTTGTCTCCGAAAGATTTTGATTTGAAATCTTTACCCTCTGAGCTTCTAGGTTTGAAGCCGTCTTTAGAATCGGATGATTTTTTGAATTTGCTGTCTTTGTCGTCTGATCTTCTTCTGTCAGACCCGGCCGAACTACTTCTGCCTTCTGCTTTCCGACTGCCTGGTTTGGACTTGTCATCCCGACTGTTCCTGTTGTTTTTATTTATCATGATACGCTTTTAACCACATTAAAAATGCGGGTTGCAAATTTATGAAAAATTGATGAACATAACAATTTTAAGAGCGGAAAAATTAGATAAAAAAATAGCCTCTAAAATATAAAAAATTGGCTGAAAATCAAAATTTAAAATCCACGTTTAAAGCGCTTTAGGGGCTGATTTTTGGGGTTAATTCTGTAACTATTTGATAATGTGCTTATTATTTTTTACCTTTGCCAACGTTTTTATATAAGTTCACCAAAAAAAGGAGGAAAATGTTAAAGAAACACATCGTACCATTTGCGGTAGTGGCAACACTATTTATCTTGGCAAAAGTGTTCGCTTACCAAATGCCCTTAGCACAAAAAAGTCTTTTAAAAGAAGAAAAATTAAACACTACAATACCCAAATCTGATAGCCTTAAAGTTGAAAACGCGGAAAAGCCGCTATCTTTAATGGCACAGTTAAATTTTGCCGAAGAAACCCTGCCGTTAGGCGATAAAAAGGTAGAACGCAAAATGAAAAAAATCCTTGCAGCACACACTTACGGAAATACACAAACCAATAAATTGCATGCAAAAGCAGCAAAATGGTTTCCTGTAATTGAGCCTATTCTTGCTGCGTACGGAATTCCAAACGATTTTAAGTATTTGGCCCTGGTCGAATCTGGAATGGCGGAAGGAGTTTCTCCAAAAGGTGCAGCCGGAATCTGGCAGTTTATGCCTGGCACAGCCCGTACCTATGGATTAAGAGTAAACGGAAATGTTGATGAACGCTATAATCTGCGTAAATCGACTATCGCTGCCTGCAAATACATTAAAGAAATGTATAAAGGTTTAGAAAGCTGGACATTGGTAGCTGCGGCTTACAATGTTGGCGACGGACGCCTGCGCAAGCAGATCAATAATCAAAATCAAGATAATTACTACAAAATGAAGCTGAACCGTGAAACCGGAGGCTATGTTTATAAAGTGATTTCTATGAAACAGATTATGGAGCACCCGAAACGTTACGGTTACGAAAAACCGAGAGTATTATTGGCCTACAACGCCGAATAATATAATAATTAAGATAAAGACAAGCATTTGGTAAGGCGTCCCGGTTTTAAATCGGGACGCTTTTTTTTTGAGGGTGATTGCGCAGATTGTTGGATTACATAGATTTGTTTTTACTAAACGCTAACCACTAAACGTTTTTTAGGAGTTATTAATGGATACGATAATTTTCTCCGCATCATGCTAACTAACGAACCAATGGCAAATAAACCAATGGACCTCATTGCCACAGAAGCGCAGATTAACACGGAATTGTTTTCTGCGTTATGCTAACTAATGAACTAATGGCAAATGAACCAATGGACCTCATTGCCACGGAGGCACAGATTAACACGGAATTATTTTCTGCGTTATGCTAACTAATGAACTAATGGCAAATGAACCAATGAACATTCAGACGCGGAAGCACAGATTAACCGAACAGTTTTACCATCTAAGAAATAGAAGGTCATTTAAGCGCATAGATATTAAACGATTATTTTAAAACACAAACCCATCCCAGGGCATTTTTCCTAAACCCTAAACCCTAAACCCTAAACCCTAAACCCTAAACCTACATCATGCTAACTAATGACCAATGAACGATTGAACTAATAAATCAATTTCCTTTCTTTGTATATGTTCAAACTGCGGATCAATAAAATCATAAATCAACCTGGTGATAATATTACTTTTCAATTTGAGGAAGTAGATCAACCATATCCAGAGTATTTAGCAGGGCAGTTTATTTCGTTGGTTTTTCAGGGTAAACATAAGGAGATAAGAAGGTCGTATTCTTTTAATAGCTCGCCAGATGTGGATGAGCCTTTGGCCATTACAGTAAAAAGGGTAGAAAATGGAGAGATTTCGAGATTTTTACACCATAAAACTTCGGTAAATGATATTCTCTTGGCGCAAGAGCCTCAAGGTATGTTCAGCTACTTGCCAGAAGAAAACCTGGAACGTGATCTTTTCCTGTTTGCTGCAGGAGTAGGCGTCACACCATTATTCTCGATTTTGAAAACGGCATTGGTGCGTGAGAAAAAATCGTTGGTTACACTGGTATACAGCAATCGATCAATGGAAGACGCGTTGTTTTATGATGAGCTGAACGAATGGCAAAAGAAATATCCGGATAGATTAAAAATTGTTTGGGTTTTTAGCAATAGCAAAAACCTAATGACGGCCCGCCTAAACAAATTCTATATCGAAAAGCTACTCAAAGAACATTTGCATTTTGATCGGAATGATGCGCTGTTTTACAGCTGCGGGCCTATAATTTATATGGATTTATGTCGGATTACCTTACTGGGCATGGGTTTCGATATCAAACAGATTAAAAGAGAAACTTTTGTATTGCCAGAAGATGAGGTGGATGAGGATGATGGTTCGGCAGAAAAGCTTGTCGATAAGAACACTTATTCGGTAATTTTAAATTTTAGAGGAGAAACTTACAACCTCGAAGTACCCTGGCCAAAAAGAATTTTAGATGTTGCGCTGGAAAATAAAATCAAGCTTCCTTATAGTTGTCGCGGGGGTGTATGTAGTACCTGTGTGGCCAACTGCACCAAGGGTGGTGTAAGGATGGATTATAATGAAGTGCTTACTGATGATGAGTTGGAAAGAGGCAGGGTTTTGGTTTGCACCGGACATCCAACGGAGAATGGAACAACGATAGAGTGGTAGGATCTATTTTTTCATCCTGCTTTTAATATCATCAAACAATAGTTTTTTATAGTACTCCTTTAAGGCTTTTTCAAGCTTTCTATCAGTTACTTTGTCTGCAATGTGCATTCCTTTAAAATAAATTTTAGTATTGCCGCTCTTAAAAGTTCGCATCGTAAATTCTAAATCTTTGAGTGTATCCTTTCCAATAACCAGCTGATTTAGTGTATAGAAATTAACTTCTTGATTTTTGCTAAGTCTTGGCTTTTCTAAAGGTTTAATGCTGTCAAAAACAATGTCTTGCATTTTTAATTTATTGATGATTTCTGTCTGGGTATAATTAACCTTGATAGAGCAGTTGTAGCAGGTTAAGTTTGCATCGCTTCTATTATAATAATAGCTGGCAGGAGGTGAGGTGGCAATTAATACCGCAAACGATGAGATAAGGATTGCCAGAGGATTTATTTGATTAACTTTAATAAAATCCAGCTGATTGATGTTGTTGATGATGTAGTAAGGGACGGGCAGGAAAACGAAAACCAATAGATCGGAATAATCAATTATTCTTGAAGTTTCAACCAAGCTGTATTGATTATAAAGATCAATTAGTACTTGAGAAAACTCCGATTTCCAAAATAAGAATAAAACTGCACTAGCAATTACAGCCATTTTGCCGATTTTAGGAAAGATGTAAGCTAAAATTAAAGGTAATATGATGATCCCCGCTGCATCAGATAGCTTCCCGCTTAGCCACCCAGAATAGTTGAACTTGATATAGTGATCGTTGATAAAAAGGACAACTAGGCAAAAAATGAAAACATAATTTAAGAGGTGATATTTGTTTCGAGCCGTTTTCATTAGAAGTTATTATGAGTACAATGTTTTTACCTGATTTGTTATTTCGTTAGAATAATCAATATCTATCGGTGATGTCCAATTGTTTATTAATTCAAAATCATTGCTGTCAAATAGTTCAGAAGACATTGGAGTTGTGGCTTCTTTATACATGTTTTTTAATAATAGCTTTATTTCACTTAATTCCGACTGCGTGGCATCTTTGGATATTGCAACCCCACAGCTACGGTCTGGTATTGCCACAAAGTATCCTTCAGGGAAAAGCTTTTCGAGTTCTTTTGAAAGCAATATTCTGCTCGATCCTATGCCATCCTGATGCATGAACACAATAAAACTGAGGTTTTTGGATTGTTCAGATTGCTGGAAATGAGTGCATAGATATTCATCCTCTTTTGTTAATCGCCTTAGATTTTCAAAAGACCTTCTTTGCCAATCCGATTGCGTTTCATTAAGATGTTTATATTCCGCTCTGGTTAAATAGATCATTGCTTCATCTCCTCGAAAACTTACCCATGTTAGGATAAGCTGTGTTGCTGTTAAATCATGATGGGGAAGATCCCATGTCTCAGTCGAATAATAACTTTGAGGAACGATCAATGGGTATATGTGGTCAATAGAGAGAGGCATTTAGTTATTTTTATGTTTGGGTTTCTGGAGATTCGGGTTATTGGTATGAATATATTCCTTTTCTCTAAAAATACAAAACAGTTACTTCATTCTCAGCGTTTATCTGATATGACGAATTTTTTTTACGCTTTTAATCTGTCTCCCCTGTTTGCCTTTGATTTTCTTAGAAATAGAAGCCAACATTATGACAATTAATCCTTAATCAAGATTGCATTAGACTTTCATTTTGATAAAATTTTTAGCATTTTTGCGGATTGAAATTTTGTCTTTTTAAAGGCTCAATTTTGCCTCCAACTTTTAATAAAATATGAGCAATAAATCTATCGACCTCGGCGAGCAAAAAGATGTAGAAGTATATGGTGCGAGGGTACATAATTTAAAGAATATAGATGTCAGTTTTCCACGTAACCAACTTGTTGTAATAACAGGGCTAAGTGGGAGCGGTAAATCTTCGTTGGCTTTTGATACCATTTACGCAGAAGGACAGCGCCGCTATATGGAAACATTTAGTGCCTATAGCCGCCAGTTTATGGGCGGGATGGAGCGCCCTGATGTGGATAAGGTTTCGGGATTGAGCCCGGTTATTGCCATCGAGCAAAAAACCACCAGTAAAAACCCACGCTCTACTGTAGGTACCATTACCGAGATTTACGATTTTATGCGTTTACTTTATGCACGTGTTGCCGATGCCTATTCGTACAATACTGGCGAGAAGATGGAGCGCATGAGTGAAGATCAGATCCTGCAGAATATCTTCAATAAATTTGATGGTGTGGCCGTAAATATTCTTGCGCCTGTTGTTAAAGGTAGAAAGGGGCATTACCGCGAACTTTTCGAGCAGATCCGTAAACAGGGTTATGTAAAGGTTCGTGTGGATGGAGAAATAAAGGATATTTCTGCTAAAATGCAGGTAGACCGTTATAAAATTCACGATATCGAAGTGGTGATTGACCGTTTGATCATTGATGTGAAGGATAAAAAACGTTTGCTAGATTCGTTGCAGATTGCGATGAAAATGGGTAAAGGTGTGATCAAAATCAGCGATAAAGATAATAACGTTGCGCATTTTAGTAAGTTTTTGATGTGCCCAACCACGGGCATTTCTTACGATGAACCTCAACCTAACAGCTTTTCATTCAACTCGCCTTATGGTGCCTGCGAACGTTGCGACGGTTTAGGTTATATCTTTGTGGTGGATAAAGAATCGGTGATTCCGAACCCAAAACTTAGCATTTTAAACGGTGGTTTGGCTCCATTGGGCGAATATCGTGATATCTGGATGTTCCAGGTGTTAAAAGCATTAGCCAAAAAATATAGTTTCTCACTTTCAACCCCGATCGAAAAGTTAAGCGATGAAGTAATAAACATCATCCTAAACGGTACGCCCGATCTGATCAAGGTTGAGGTAGAATACAATAAATGGAACGTTCAAAATTATAATATCACTTTTGATGGTATTATTAAAATGCTCGAAGAGCAGAATGAAAAGAGAAGTGAATCTGCATCAGATGATATGGACGAATTCAGGAAGCTGAAAACCTGTCCGGAGTGTCATGGTGCCCGTTTGAAAAAAGAAAGTCTACACTTTAAAGTTGATGGCAAAAATATTTTCGAATTGTCATCAATGGATATTTTCAACCTGAACACCTGGTTCGAAAAAGTAGATGAGCGCCTTAGCGATCGTCAAAACATTATTGCAAAGGAAATTTTAAAAGAGATTAAAGCCAGGATCGGTTTCTTAACAGATGTTGGTTTAACCTATTTAACGTTAGATAGAACAGCCAGAACACTTTCTGGTGGCGAGGCACAACGGATCCGTTTGGCTACGCAGATCGGTTCGCAGTTGATGAATGTAATGTATATTCTCGATGAACCAAGTATTGGTTTGCATCAGCGCGATAACGAACGTTTGATCAATGCACTTAAAAACCTCCGTGATCTTGGAAATACCGTTTTGGTGGTAGAGCACGATAAGGATATGATTCTGGAGGCCGATTGGGTAATTGATGTTGGTCCTGGAGCGGGTATACACGGCGGAACTGTAGTTGCAGAAGGAACTGCCGCGCAGATCCTCAAGTCGAATACCTTAACTGCTGATTATCTGAACGGCAAAAAGAAAATTGAAACGCCAAAAGTCCGCAGAAAAGGAAATGGACATAAATTGTCTATCATAAAAGCTACCGGGCATAATTTAAAAGAAGTTTCAGTAGATTTTCCTTTGGGTAAATTTATTGCCGTAACCGGAGTTTCGGGCAGTGGTAAATCGAGTTTGATTACCGAAACTTTATATCCGATTTTAAATCATCATTTCTTTAGGGCGAAAAAACAACCTTTGCCTTACGAGAAAATTAATGGATTGAAAGAAATTGATAAGGTGATTGAAATCGACCAGGCACCTATCGGCAGAACACCTCGTTCTAATCCATCTACTTATACTGGAGTGTTTTCTGATATCAGGAATTTATTTGTACAGCTGCCTGAAGCAAAAATCCGTGGTTACAAACCCGGTCGTTTCTCTTTTAATGTAAAAGGTGGCCGTTGCGAAACCTGTCAGGGCGCTGGTTTAAAGGTGATTGAAATGAATTTCTTGCCTGATGTACAGGTGCCTTGTGAAGAATGTGGTGGAAAAAGATATAATAGAGAAACCTTAGAAGTTCGTTTCCGGGGAAAATCGATCAGTGATGTGCTGGATATGAGTATCGAAGATGCCTGTAATTTCTTCGAAAATATCCCGATCATCTATAGGAAGATTAAAACCTTGAAAGATGTTGGTTTAGGTTATATCACTCTAGGGCAATCATCCGTCACTTTATCAGGTGGCGAGGCGCAGCGGGTTAAATTGGCTACAGAGCTTTCTAAAAAAGATACGGGGAAAACCTTCTATATTTTAGATGAGCCTACCACCGGACTCCATTTCGAAGATATTAATGTGCTTTTAGGCGTATTGCAAGAGCTGGTTGATAAAGGAAACACAATTTTGGTAATTGAACACAATTTAGACGTGGTTAAAGTTGCCGATTGGGTGATCGATTTAGGTGAAGAAGGCGGTGCTGGTGGAGGAAGGATTCTATTCGAAGGTACGCCTGAAGGTTTGATCCAGAACCCGATCAGTTTAACCGGAAAGTTTTTGAAAAAGGAAATGGCTTTAGAGCCCGAGATCGATAGTCCGAAATCCGAAGTCAAAGGGTCTAAGAAGAAGAAATAGTTTGAGGTTGGAGGTCAGAAACACTAAGATTACAGGTTTTAAGCGATCGTCACCCTGAACTTGTTTCAGGGTCTTTATGTATAAAATAGATGCTGAATCAAGTTCAGCATGACGAATAAATTAAGCCTCATTTCAATCGTACATTACCCATTTTACATTATAAACATGCTTTTTACCGATACCCATACCCATTTATATTACGAGCAGGATGCAGAGAAACAAGCGCAGTTAATGGAACGCTGTTTCGAGAATAACGTTAACCGTTTATTTTTGCCTAATGTTGATGTAAAATCAATTGCTATGATAGATGACCTGGTGGCGAAATATCCGGCAAATTGTTTTGCAATGGCAGGTTTGCATCCTTGTGATGTGAAGGAAGATTATCTTGCTCAATTGGACACAATCTACAATAGCATTTCCGGTAGGGAAATTTATGCCATTGGTGAGATCGGGATCGATCTGTATTGGGATAAAACTACTTTGGCCATTCAGCAAGATGCTTTTCGTAAACAGATTGGTTGGGCAAAAGATTTAGGTTTGCCGATTGTGATCCATTGTCGCGAGGCTTTTGATGAGGTTTTCGAACTTCTGGAAAGTGAAAGGGACGAAAAACTGCGTGGAATATTCCATTGTTTTACGGGCAATCTAGCGCAGGCTAAACAGGCCATCGACTTAAATTTTTATTTAGGCATTGGTGGAGTAGTTACCTATAAAAAAGCTGGATTGGATCTGGTATTATCAGAAATTCCTTTAGCTAACTTAGTTTTAGAGACAGATTCGCCTTATTTGGCACCAGTTCCTTTCCGCGGAAAACCAAATGAAAGTAGTTATTTGATTTATGTTGCCCAAAAACTGGCCGATATTTATGGTGTTTCTATTGAAGAGATTGCAGATGTAACCACAGAGAATTCGAAGAAAATTTTTGGGGTTTAAGATTGGGTCCGAAGTCCTCAGTCTGAAGTCATTAGTCGGGTTTAAGTCGGTCGTCATTTCGACTGAAGTGCAACGTAATGGAGAAATCTGTTTCGCAGGATTCAGTAATTGATTTTTGAGACTACGTCACATGAATTCAATTATTAATTTGATAATTATGTACCGTTTAAATTATTTAATTGGTAATTATGGCGCTGTTAATGCTATTTTTGTTGCTAATTTAAAAATATCGTCCGATCATTTGTAAATTTTTAGTTTCTTTGCGGTGAGCAACCTTCACCCAACCAAATGACCAAAATATTAATAATTTATACCGGCGGTACCATCGGTATGGTTAACGATCCTACAAATGGGATGTTAATTCCATTTGATTTTCAGCAGATAAAAGAAAACGTTCCTGAATTGAGCCGTTTAGACTACGATTTAGATGTGCATTCCTTCAATCCAGTATTGGATTCTTCAAATATGGATCCTGAAATTTGGAAAACTTTAGCCGAACTGGTTTATCATAAATACGATGAGTACGATGGTTTTGTGATTCTCCACGGATCTGATACTATGGCCTTCACCGCATCGGCATTGAGTTTTATGCTCGAAAACCTGAATAAGCCTGTTGTTTTAACAGGTTCGCAACTGCCTATTGGCGAAATCAGGACTGACGCCAAAGAGAATTTGATTACCGCTCTAGAGATTGCAGCGACCAAAGAAGGTGGAAAAGCACTTTTTCCAGAGGTTTGCATTTATTTTGATTCCCAGTTATTTAGGGGCAACCGCTCTATAAAATATAACAGCGAAAAGTTCGAAGCTTTCCGTTCGCCAAATTACCCGATACTTGCCGAAGCTGGCGTTCACCTACAGTTTTATAGAAATTATATTCTTAAAGCATCGAAAGGAGAATTGAAATTACACACCAATTTTAATTCGAACATCGGTGTACTGAAATTATATCCCGGTATAACGCCGCAGGCTGTTCAGGCAATAACAGATTCTAAAGTAGATGCCATTATTTTAGAGACTTTTGGCTCAGGCAATACCACAACCGCACAATGGTTTTTAGATAGTTTGCGTCAGGCCATTTTAAATGGAAAGATTATAATCGACATTTCTCAATGTAAAAAGGGTTCAGTTCAACTAGGCCGCTACGAAACCAGTAGAGAATTGCTGAAAATGGGCATTTTAAGTGGGTACGATTTAACTTTTGAGGCCACAGTAACCAAATTAATGTTCGTTATGGGCTTAGGCTTATCAATAGAAGAAAGCCGTAAATTAATGGAAGAATCGCTTCGCGGAGAGCTGACTAAAGATTAGCGCTAGACGGGATTTGTAATCCCATCTACAGAACTAAGGATTTGTAATCCTGAAGTGTATGGTTATTTTCATCGTTTTTGGAAATGATGGGTTCTGTTTAATGGCAGGTTTAGTCCTGCTACCGCTGCAAGTCCTTCCCGATGAATCGGGATACCCCGCTCCGGGCTTTACGCTTTATCAGGTTTAACAACATGGGTCGTTGCATAAATTCTGAAATTGCGATAGATCCGCGTTAGGGATTGTAAGGGTTTAGTGCCGATTTCTCATCGATACCGGAGCGAAGCGCAGCCCTGAAAAGGTACTGTCTTCAAAAGCAAATAAAAGTTGATAAAAATTTAGCTTTTGAGAAGCATTAATTTAAATGCCTTCCATTTGTAAAACAGCACAATACTTTACCTTTGTTTTAGT